>JGI10211J34971_10000954_pt1 | contig 24048 bp, 22 predicted proteins | sample Etolagsediment_FD_34971 | JGI IMG/M metagenome (IMG submission 34971)
GAAATGGCATCCGCCCCAGCGGTCTCATAAATTGATGCAATCTTCCCTGGATCGAAGTGCCCAGTATGAATCTCCTTTTCTGAGGGTGAACTCCGTTTGATCTCGGCGATCAGGCTCAGCTGCTGCCGGTCCCCCAGGGCTGCTTTAAAATCTCTGTTCGATGGTTTCAGCTTTTGTTGTATCTCGCTCAAGGAAACTGATTTTTTTAACGCTTCAATCTCTACCCGTTTGTCCTTCACGATCTCCATGAGAATATCAGGCGCCGTGGACATCTGGGTATAACGTTCCAGAAAACGTTGAGTCCTTCCGCCCTGAAGAAGTTGGCGGGCCTGATCCATACCCTCCAGATAGGATGCGGCCCGACCCATGAATTTCAAGGCCAGTGCTGTATTTGCCAGAACCAGATCCAAATGGGACGTCTTGCAGGTACCTGAGAGGATTTCTTCTGTTATCCTTATATTAAAATCGGCATTGCCACCGGATATGGCGTCAAAACTGACTGCTTCAAGACCAAAGTCACTGGGGGTCAGGATGGATCGGGTGATCACGCCGTTTTCAAGGGTCATCACGATTGTTTCGCCAGTGAGGGACAGTTCATCCAGGCCATCAGCGCCTGTGAGTACCATGACCTTCTTTTTACCCAATGCCCGGGCCGCCTCGATCATAAGATTCATATCATCCAGGCTGGACGTTCCGATGATCTGATAGTCCGGCTTGGCCGGATTGAGCAATGGACCCAGGAGATTAAAGATCGTTTTTGTTTTCAACTCCTGTCTGACTGCTGCAAAATGTTTGAAGACAGGATGATAGGTTCGGGCAAAAATGAAGGCCAGATTCAACTCGGAAAAGAGCTGCTCCAATCTGGATCTATCCGCCATGATATGGATGCCCAGGGCCTCCAGCAGATCGAAGCTTCCAAATCGTCCACTGGCGGCTTTGTTGCCATGCTTGGCCACAGGGATGCCGCTTGAGGCCACCAGGATGGCTGACAGGGTAGAAGTGTTTATGCGCGCCAGGCCAGAGCCGCCGGTGCCACAGAGGTCGATAGCACTAGGCAGATCAAGTTCTGTGGGCATCTGTTTATAGAATACCCGCACCAGATCCGCGATATCATTCCCTGAGAACCCTCTTTGGTTCAGCTCCAGGAGGAATTCCTTCTGGGCCTCAATGTTCAGATCCCCTGAAATGCTCTTCTCCACAAAGCTTTCAAAGCTGAGCATGCGCTTTTCTCGCACACCCATGAGGTGGTCCAGGGCTTCAGTGAGAATTTGGAGCCCGTTTTCGGTCATGGCCGACTCCACATGAAACTGAAAACCATAAATGTTCTCACTGCGCAAAGCCATGACCCGGTTTTCTCCGTTCGCACAGACTTCAAAATTTGCGGGGACATGCTCGGCCACGGGAGAAAATGAGTTATACATCCCCACCCGTTCTTTTCTACCAAACAGGTCGATCTCTTCCTGGAGTCCCTGGGTGGGAATGTGCTGGCGCTGCACCGGCATGCCCATGTGTTTGGCCATGGCCTGGATTCCCAGACAGATCCCCAGGGTGGGAATATTCTGATGGGCCAGTTCAGCCGTGATTTCCAGCAGCTTCTGCATCCTGGGATTGTCTGAATCGTTGATATCACCGGGGCCTGGTCCCAGCACCACCAGATCAGAGACATCATTGATCAGATCGTAATCAAAGGTATCCACAATGGTGGTCTTATAGCCCAGATAGCGGGTGATATGGCTCAGGACGAAGGCAAAATTATCCTCGTTGTTGATAATAGTGATGCTTTCCTGGTGGAGGTTGCTGAGGTCCCGGTGTCCGATCTGATCTTCAAAATGGAAGCGTGAAAAGGCGGTATTGCGATTCTTTAAAGCCGGCTCCATTTGGGCTTCCAGTGCCGCGGATAAGTATGCGCCGCCATTTTTTGTCTTTCCCAGAATGGCCTGGATAAGCCCTGCGGCTTTGGCCGACGTTTCTTCAGCCTCCTTTTGAGGATCTGAATCACGAACGATCCCAGCGCCGGCCTGAATGGTAATGAGGCCATCACTAAAAATCTCAGCCGTGCGGATCATAATGGCGCTGTACATGTCGCCATTTGTCTCCAGGATACCGATCTCACCACCATAGTAGCGCCTGGAATCCTGCTCTCTGGCTGCAATGATACGGAAGGCACTTTCCAGGGGACTGCCCACCAGGGTAGGTGCATGTAAAGAGATGCGCAAGGCTGTGACGGCGGACTTTTTTGAGTGACCGGCCAGGTGGTATTCGGTATGGATGACCTGGCCTGCTTCCCGGAGAAAGGGACCGCTGATCTTACCGCCACGGGGACAGATCTGGCTCATGATCTTCAGTTCTTCATCGAGGATCTGGGACAGCTCATTGATCTCTTTCTGGTCATTTAAGAATCCTTGGAGGCGTTCGGGGAAATCACTCCGGTCATTTTTGGGCATGGTGCCGGATATGGGATTTTTGATCACGAGTTCATCATGGATTTCCAGTTGGCGCTCCGGGGATGCTCCGACAAAATAGTGTCCCTTGCCGTCTGAAAAGAGAAAGGTCAGATATTGACCGGTTTGTCGGAGCAGGCGGGTGAAAATGACCAGGGGCAAGAGCGGTGACATTCCCTGGATCCGGGTTTCAAAGCGACGGGAGAAGATGACCTGGCAGGCATTCCCCCTGGCGATTTCTTCTTCCTGGATACGGGTTACTTCCTCTGCAAATGCCTTGTCAGAGATACTGGGCTGAAATGCTGCATCCAGATTGAGGGGTTGGTCCTTGACCAGGCTATGCAGATCAGCTTCTGATACGTACCTGGTTGAGGAGGCCTGAATCGCCAGGAGTGGCTCCTCCCCTTTGGTTTCCATGCCATTTTCTCCAGCGGCAGAGAAGGGGATCACAAAGGCGATCTCTTGTTCGGCTCTTTCCCTGAGATTTTCCAGGTCTTTGAATGATTGCAGTTCGAGAAAAGTGCCGGTGAGAAAACGTATGGCACCGGCTTTTTCAATGAGGAGATAGGGCTGTTGGATATCTGTATGAAGAAGCATGAGATTTTTATTCCTGATAGCTCGGTTTGGGTGGATGGGCGATTGTTTAAGGGGGATCAGATCAGCAGGCAAAAAGCCAGGTATTGGCGCTGTCATTGCGACAAGTTGTATAAGCCGATCTTGGTGTTGCATGCATCATGGTTTCATTGTATCAGTACGCTAGAACATTGTCAAGCAAAAAGATCTGTTTTTTCCTAAAATTCCATCCTGATATCACTTGGCGCCCCCCACCACCGCTCAGCGAACACGCCTTGATAACACGGACTGGAAACAGATATTCCAACTTACTTTTAGGATGACACACAGAAGGGGTACAACATGCATATTGTTATCAGATCATTAGGGGTTCTCATCCTCCCGCTGGTTGTCCTGTCCAGCCCCACAAGGGAGGTAAAGCCCATGCTGGCCAAACAACTACAGTCCTTTCCCGCTGTACGGGACCTGGCTTTATCCCGGGATATCTCTGAAGCTTACTTCACGGTGCAACCACACCTGGGGGAGATCGCAGTGATCATGCGGAGCCAGCGTAGCGGCAAGCGCTGGAAAAAACCAGCTATTGCATCCTTCTCGGGAAGCTGGAAAGATCTGGAACCCTTTCTTTCAACCGATGGTCTATCGCTTTATTTCGTCTCTGATCGCCCATTGCATCCCGATTCAACGCGTGCAAAGGACTTTGATATCTGGGTGGTCACCCGAGAAAACAATCAAGCACCCTGGTCAGAGCCGAGCAATCTTGGCAGCCCAGTGAATTCTGAATTCAATGAATTCTACCCCAGCCTGGCCAGATCAGGAAACCTTTACCTTACTTCAGATCGTCCCGGTACCAAAGGCAAGGATGATATATTTATCTCTGCCGTAAAGGAGGGTGTCTTCCAGGAGCCCCTGCCCCTTAGCGATTCCATCAATACCGCTGGATTTGAATACAATGCTTTTATTGCTCCTGATGAATCCTATCTGCTCTTTTCCGGGTTTGGCCGCAGCGATGCATGGGGCAGTGGCGATCTATATATCAGCTATGCCCTTGAGGGAAGCCTCTGGTCAAAGCCCCATATCCTGGGAAATGACATCAACTCGAAGCAGATGGACTATTGTCCTCTGGTGATGAATGGCACTCTCTACTTCACCAGCCGCAGGAGTGATATATCCACACCGGAGGGGGGCTTTCGACAGGTCAAACAACTGCTCTCCAAACTTCAGCAGGTTAGCAACGGACAGAGTCGCCTCTATCAGGTGGCTTTCGATCCTTCCCAGCCAAAACACTCAGTCATCAAGAGGTAAATCCCAAGTTTTTGTCCAGCTTTACTTTTCCTGGCCTAGATACCTCATGCTGGTGCACGCTCCCTTTCCGGTATTATCTTGTAACATACGGCGCTGGAATGCCTCAGATAGATAGTTGGAGTCACCAGAACAGCTAAGGTAAAGGATGTTCATCATGAGTTACTATTTGAATACATTTTTAAGCGATATCACATTTCAAGATGCCGAAGAACGGGTTATAGCCAAACTGGAACAAGAAGGTTTCGGCATCATCACCGCCATTGATGTGAAAAAGACCATGAAGATGAAGTTGGATGTGGATTTTAAGAATTACACGATCCTGGGAGCCTGCAATCCGGGATATGCCCATCAGGCCATGACCATTGAGGACAAGATCGGTGTTCTCCTTCCTTGCAATGTGCTGGTCATTGAACAGCCCGATGGTCGCATCGAGGTGGCCGCCGTGGATCCTGCATCGGCCATGGCAGGCATCAATAATGACAAGTTGACGGATCTCATGGGCGAGGTGACCACAAAACTTAAACGGGTGTTAGGTAGTTTGAACTCCGACGATTGATCCTGGTGTTTGGTTGCAGCTATCATCAAATGCCTCCAAACAATTATAGCAGTCTTTCATACCAAAAAATATCTATCTTGAGGCATTCTCATTGTGTATATGGTGCCATGCTGCATGACATCACTAAAAGCTGAAGGGAGTCTCATCATGAAACACATGCCTCGTATCATTCTGACAGGACTTCTGTTTAGCACCCTGTTTTTGACCTGTCAATCGAATGGAACTCAGACTATGAAACCAACAGAACCAAAGATCTTTTATATCGGCACTTATACCAATGGCGACAGTGAAGGGATTTATAAATACCGACTCTTTCCCAGTGGCCGAATGGAGGCCCTTGGTCTGGTGGCCAAAACCGAGAATCCTTCTTTTTTGGCCATGAGTCCCGATGACAAATTTCTCCTGGCTGTCAATGAGGTTAAAAATGACGATGGTGTGGGAAGTGTTGCTTCTTTTCTCATCAGTGACGACAAGCTCAAACTCATGAGCAGCCGATCCTCAGGAGGGGCGCACCCCTGTTTTGTGGCCATCAATGAGGAAAATGTGGTGCTCACCGCCAATTATACCGGGGGTAATGTCGGCCTGTTGGGTCTCATGGATCAGGGTCGACTCAGCGATCTCATGGCCGTTCAGCAGCATCAAGGCCAGGGCACAACGGCGAGACAAAAAGCTCCCCATGCCCACTCCGCCTGGTTCAAACCCGCCACCCGCCAGATCATCAGTGTGGATCTGGGCACCAATGAACTCTGGTTCTCTGGTTATGATCTCCAGGACGGCAGCCTGAGCTTCACAGAGGCTGATAAACTGGCCATGGAACCGGGAGCGGGTCCCCGAATGCTGGCCTATCACCCAAACAACAAGTGGGTCTATGTCTTGAATGAGCTAAACAGCACGGTATCCCTGGTGACTCAGACCGAAGGTGAGTATGGGTTGACCGCTTCTTTCAGCACCTTGCCGGAGGGCTATTCAGAGCCCAATACCGGGGCTCACTTGATCATTTCCTCTGATGGCAAGTTCCTTTATTCATCCAACCGGGGGCATGACAGCATCGCTGTCTTCGAAATCGCAGAAGATGGTTCTCTAAAATTACTTGGTCACAAATCAACCGGTGGCAAGGGTCCGCGCCACTTCAGCTTTTCTCCTGATGAAAAACTGATCCTGGTGGCCAACCAGCACAGCAATAATATTGTCTCTCTGAAACGGAATGCCCAGACCGGGATGCTCAAGTATGCCAACCAGATCGAAGCCTTGACACCGGTGTGTCTGGTCTTTTAAACGATTTTTGCTCTCCCTGGAATCATTATCCAGGTCCTGTCTGGTCGCTTATATTTTTTGGATCTGCAACCCAGGGGGCAAGGAGTACCCATGAAATACACCATAACTTTAGATGTCGGCGTTCCCGTCAAAAAACTAATCGAGCTCTTCGATAATCTAGAAAACATGTATGAGTGGATGGAGGGGTTGGAAAAGGTGGAGCACCTTGAAGGAACCCCGGGCACAGCAGGTGCTAAATCCAAATTGATCTTTCAAATGGGAAAACGTCAGGTTGAGATGATTGAAACCATCACTGCCAAGAATCTCCCTGAGAAATTCAGCGCAAGCTATGAGGCTCCAGGTGTTTTCAATATTATCAGCAATCATTTTCAAGAAATTGATGATTCAAGCACACGCTACATTTCTGAGCAGGAATTTCTATTTCAGGGTTTAGCTATGAAAGTGATGGGCTGGGTCATGCCGGGGGCTTTCAAAAAACAAACCTTAAAGCACATGATGAGCTTCAAAGCCTTTGCCGAGAGTCAGTCATGAAACACATCATCAGCGGTATCCTGGGGTTCCTGGTCTTGATGGCTTGCTCGCCTGTCGAGCAGCGTGACACGCTGAAAAATGATGAATACCTGGTTTATGACTCATTAAAAGCCCGGGAGTATGGTGCCGATGACTATGGCATGCGGAAATATGTGATCGCCTTTTTAAAAAAAGGACCCAATCGTGATCTTCCTCAGGAGGAGGCCATAGAATTGCAGAAGGCTCATATGAAAAATATCGGCAGAATGGCTGAGGCAGGACAGCTTGTTCTGGCGGGTCCCTTTTTTGGCAACGGTGACTTGCGGGGGCTGTATATCTTTAAGGTGGACAGTCTGGAAGAAGCCCAGCGACTCACTCAAACCGATCCTGCTGTTCAGGCTGGGAGCCTGGAAATGGACTTGCTGGAATGGTATGGGTCTGCGGCCTTGCTGGATGTGAACAAGACACACCCGAGCCTAGCAAGGATCGATTTTGCAGAGTAGCAACAACGGCATCTTGAAGGATAGCGACGCGCATGACAAATAATAATTCATCCCAACGTCCATGGCAGATCAAGCTGCATGAGATCATTTTTGAGGCCAACACGCCAACGGGCAAGTGGTTTGATATTATTCTCATCGGGGCCATAGCCTTAAGTGTAATCACCGTCATGCTGGACAGCGTCCTGGCCGTTCGTAATCAATACGGCGAATTGCTCTATTACCTCGAGTGGTTTTTTACGCTCTTGTTCACACTTGAGTACATCTTGCGGCTGATCTCCATCAAACAACCCGGGTCTTATGCCAAGAGTTTCTTTGGTGTGATCGACCTGCTGGCTATTCTGCCTACTTATGTGAGTCTGATCTATCCTGGTGGTCATTACCTGCTTGTGATCCGACTCTTGCGTATTCTCAGGGTTTTCAGGGTGCTCAAGCTGGTCCAGTATATCGGCGAAAGCCGCCTTCTGATCCAGGCACTCAAGGCCAGTCGGCGTAAGATTACCATCTTCATCTTTACGGTTTTAACCCTGGTCACCATCCTGGGGTCCATTATGTACCTGATTGAGGGGCGGGAACATGGCTTCACCAGCATTCCCCGTAGTATTTACTGGGCCATTGTCACCCTGACCACGGTGGGCTATGGAGACATTACGCCCCAGACCATTCTGGGTCAATTTGTATCTGTGATCATTATGATCATGGGGTATGGCATCATTGCCGTCCCTACCGGTATTATGACGGTGGAGATGACCCAGGCATTTAAATCAAAAGCAGCTATTCGTGCCTGTTTGAATTGCAGTGCCGACACTCATGATGAAGATGCCATTCATTGCAAGTACTGTGGTTCAAAACTTTAAGCGATTATTAACTCAACGGATAAATCAGAGGTCACGAAAACATGATGAGTCAACACACGATTGAAACGCTCATTCTGATTGGTTCTACTGCTCTTGTTGCACTGGGCTTGACCTTGCTGCTTCGACGGGTTTTGAGTCTGTTTATTGAGAACTATGCAGAGAAACTGAAAACCGACCCCACCAATTTTTCCTTTTTGAAGAATTCGGTGGGATTTCTGGTCTACTCAGCTGCCACCATATTCATTTTCCACAAGATCCCTTATCTTCATGCGCTGGGCACTGCCATGTTTGCCGGTGCCGGAATCTTGGCTGTTGTTGTTGGATTTGCCTCCCAGAAAGCTTTCAGCAATATCATCACCGGGGTTTTCATTCTGGTCTTCAAACCCTTCAAAATTGGTGATATCATTGAGGTAACCAACGGGCAAAAGGGAATGATCGAAGAGATCACCCTGAGGCATACCATCATCAGGGATTATGAGAATCGCCGGATCATCATTCCCAATTCCATCATCAGTGAAGAAACGCTGATAAACAGCAGTATCAAGGATGAGACCATTCGCAAACATATCCTTTTCTCCATCTCTTATGACTCGGACATAGACAAAGCCATGGCCATTATTGCTGACGAAGCTGCCAAGCATCCTCTTTTTCTGGACCAGCGCAGCTCCGAGGAGATCGAAGCAGGTGTGAATCCAGTATTGATCCGGGTTGTAGCTCTGGGTGATTTTTCAGTGGATCTGCGTGCCTATGTCTGGACCAATGGTAACGATAACGCTTTCGCGCTGCATTGCGATCTTCTGAAATCAGTGAAACAGCGTTTTGATCGAGAAGGCATTGAGATCCCTTTCCCCTACCGAACTGTGGTCTATAAAAAAGATTTGAACAAGAATCCTGATCTCTCGGATCAAACGGATCTTCAGGTGTAGGCAGGTCTATCATCAAAGGAGTTCATTCATGACAATCAACGCCAGAACCATTTCAATATTTTTCCTGCTCACAGCCTTCGCAGGCGCACAGACCCAACTCACTGTTTATAACCACGGTCAAGCGCTGGTGAAGGAATCCTTTCGTCGGTCGCTTCCGTCAGGTGAATCCGAGATCGAGATCGAAGATGTTGCCGAGGAGTTGGTTACGGCATCAGTCAAACTTGGCTCAGCACAAGGCCTCCAGGTTTTGGAACAGAATTACCGCTATGATCTGGTGGACCAGAACAAACTCTTGAAAAAGTATCTGGGAGCTGAGGTCACCGTGGTCATGCAGAATGATAAAAAACTGTCCGGTGAACTGCTGAGCTATGACAACCAGGCCCTGGTGATCAAAGCCAAGGCTGGCACGGATATCATTCAACGGAATTTTGTTGGTTCCATCAAGTGTCCCACGCCTTCTGAGCGATTGTACGTCCGGCCCACCTTGTCCTGGGTAATCTACAGAGAAGCGGCCGGTCCTGCAGACCTGGATCTATCTTATTTGACGGAGGGGCTTTCCTGGCGAGCCGAATATGTTGCGGTGATCAATGAAAATGAAACGGCCCTGGATCTGAGTTCCTGGATAAATTTGAACAACCAGTCAGGCAAGACCTATGAGAAAGCCAAACTGAAGTTGGTAGCTGGAGATCTCCATCGAGCGGCACCGGAAGTCATGTATGACGATATTCAAGTCATGGCCATGTCGAAATCCCGTGGCATGCCCGTGGTGGAAGAACGTCAGTTCTTTGAGTACCATCTCTATGATATTGCCTTTCCGGTGACAGTGGGAAACCGAGAGGAAAAGCAGATCCAGTGGCTCAGTCCCACCAGCGTCAAAGCAGAAAAGCGTTATGTGTATGAGGGCCGTAGTCCGGAATTTCAAAACATTCCCATCAAGATCATGTTCACCAATGATGAGCAGACCGGGACCGGTATGCCGCTGCCGGCTGGTGTGGTTAGATTGTTTAAAAACGATTCGGACGGAGGCCTGGAGCTGGTGGGCGAGGACAATCTGAAACACACCTCAAAGGATGATCTGGTCACGCTGGAAGTTGGCAATGCCTATGATGTAAAGGCCAAGTATGAAATCACGGATCGTCGCTCAAAATCCGATCGCTATCGTGAAGAGGATGTTCATATCACGCTGGCAAACCGGAAAGATGAGGTCGTTGAGATTGATGTCATCCAAAGCGTGGGCTATACGAACTGGCAGATCCTGAACAGCAATCATCCCCATGAAAAGCTGGATGCCAGACGGGTCAAGTTTACCGTCACCGTCCCTAAAAACACGGAATTGGATCTAAGCTACACGGCGCGGTTGAATTTTAAGTAGGTAGTAGGATCTTCCAGCGGAGATGGGGTACAAGATATTCTTGGGCGTTTTATGAGGTTCCTCATAAAACCCTGGCTGTTCTGGGTTACACAACGATTTCAAACAGAAACACCGTCTTGACGGTTCTGTCGAATTGGTGGTTACCAGGGCTCTCAGCCTGCCGGGGAGGGGTGTCGTTTCACCTCCGACTTGTATGGTGAACACGAGGTTGCTCATACTGTTTATATGTTTGCATTATACACATATTGACCTAAGCATTAATCGCAACCTACAATCATAATTAACAATGTTTTAGATATTTCTAAGTTTCTTCCGGTTGACCGGGAAAAAGCTCCCTTGCTGGTCTCATTTTTGCCCATGTCTCTGTGTATGTATGCACCACTTCCATATTTATCCCCTAATACATTGGTTCATCTTTTTTTAAACCGCAGGAGACCGTTGAAACATGTCTGAATCCGGTTCGCTTTCTGTCAGTACGTTTCGCCGCGGGGTCCACCCCGCAGAATACAAAAGCCTCACCTGTGGCAACCCATCCAGGGTTCTGCCGCTTCCTGACGAGGTCTTCATTCCCCTTCAACAGCATATTGGAGCCCCCTGTGAGCCCCTGGTTGAAAAGGGTGATAAGGTCAAAACAGGACAAAAAATCGCGGACACCAAAGCCTTTGTGTCCAGTCCCATTCATGCGTCCGTCACTGGTACCGTTATGGGAATCGCGTCCTTCCCCCATCCTCTGGGTGCCAATGTCCCCATGATCCATATCAAAAGGGAGGGTGAGGCCGATGATTGGATGCTGCTAGAACGACCTGAAAATTGGAAAACTGCGTCCCCGAAGGAGCTGCAAGCCCTGATCCGGGAGGCTGGAATTGTTGGCCTTGGCGGAGCTGCTTTCCCGACCCACGTCAAAATGACGCCTCCTCCTGACAAGACCATTGATCATTTCATTCTCAATGGTTGCGAGTGTGAGCCCTTTCTGACCTGTGATCATCGCAATATGCTGGAAGAAACGGACCGCATCCTCCTGGGGATGGCCATCATGATGAAAACACTCAATATCACAAATGGCATCATCGGCATTGAATCCAATAAATCGGATGCCATTGCCATCATGGAGGCCCGGGTCAAAGCGCTTGAGCTCAACTTCAAGGTTCAGCCCCTCAAGGTGAAATATCCCCAGGGGGCAGAAAAGATGCTTATTGATGCAGCGCTCGGCCGAAAGGTTCCTGCTGGGGGTCTGCCCATGGATGTCGGTGTGGTCGTCAACAATATTGCCACCGCCCTGGCGGTCTATGATGCCGTGATTAATGGCAAGCCTTTGATCCAGCGCATGCTCACGGTAACCGGAAATGCCGTTTCGAAACCCGGTAATATTATCGCCCGTCTCGGCAGCTCGTTTCAATCCTGTGTGGATGCCTGCGGCGGATTAAAATCTGAAGCAGCCCAGGTCTATATGGGCGGCCCCATGATGGGTCTGGCCCAATATGATCTCAGTGTTCCCACGCTAAAAGCTACATCCGGGATCGTCTGTATGGAACAGAGCGATATCCAGAAAACGCGACATTATCCCTGTATCCAGTGTGGCTCCTGTGTGGGTGTTTGCCCCATGAATCTGGTCCCAACCCGCATCTCAAGGTTTGCCGAAACCGGTAAACTGGATGAGTGTAAGGAGTGGGGCGTCTTTAACTGTATCGAATGTGGCTCCTGCGCCTTTGTTTGCCCGTCAGGGATTCCCCTGGTCCAGTGGATCCGTGTGGGCAAGGTGAAAACCACAGAACGTGATCAAAAACTAAAGCAACAGGCCTAATTGGAGTTCCCATGAGCGAAGAAAAGATCCCAGCCGTTCCGCCTGAAGAAACCCCGAAACCAAAACCACCGGTCAAGAAGCCTGCAAAAGATCCCAGAGACAAGCTTTACAAGCCCGACCAGCCCCTAATCCTTTCATCATCGCCCCATTTTCATACGCCGAACACGGTGCCCGTCATCATGTGGAACGTGGTTGCGGCTCTGGCACCCACCACCATGATGGCGGTTTATTACTTCCACTGGTCCGGCGTGGGGCTGATCCTGAGCTCTGTCATCGCAGCCCTGGCAACAGAAATGATCATCAACAGGATCAAGGGTGAGGCCTTCACCATTGGCGACGGATCTGCCGCCATTACAGGATTGCTTCTGGCCCTGACACTACCCCCCACTTTTTCCATGGGTGGTGCTGCTCTGGGGTCGATCTTTGCCATTGCCATCGGTAAACACGTATTTGGAGGATTGGGTTACAATATCTTCAATCCAGCCCTTCTGGGGCGCGCCTTTTTACAGGCCAGTTTCCCGGTTCCCATGACCACCTGGATCTTCCCGCTCACCGCCAAGTATGCTGATGTGGATGGCAGCACGGGTGCTACCCCTCTGGGCTTATTCAAATTTGAGGGTGTGACCTCTGAGCTACCTGGACTGCTCACCGGAAATATTGGCGGGTCCCTGGGAGAAACCTCTGCCATTGCTATTCTTATCGGTGGGTTTTATCTCCTGATTCGCAAATATGCCGACTGGCGCATCCCGCTCAGTTTTCTGCTTTCCGTCTTTGTGGTCAGCGGGATTTTCTGGATGATCTCTCCCGAGTCCTACTCATCACCCGTTTTTCAATTGTTCAGTGGCGGACTCATGTTGGGTGCTTTCTTTATGGCGACCGATATGGTCTCCTCGCCGGTGACAGCCAAAGGCTCCTGGATCTTTGGACTGGGTTGTGGTTTTGTTCTGGTGATCATCCGCCTTTTTGGCGGGCTTCCAGAAGGGGTGATGTACTCCATTCTGTTCATGAATGCCTTTACACCACTGATCAACCGATATACACGACCTGATTTCTTTGGGGAGGTTCGGGCATGAGTACAATTCCTTTATCTGCACGGATGATCCTGGTTCTGACCCTGATCACAGTCCTCTCTGGCGGCATTCTTGCCGGCTGGGACATGTACACCAAGCCCAGGGTGGAATATCACCGTGAACAGGCCCTCAAGGCTGCCATTGCTGAAGTACTTCCCGCCCATGATAGCTATCTCGCCAAAGACTCTCCTGCCGGGACACTTTACCTGGCATCGAACGCAGGGACAGATGACCTCGTCGGTGTGGCCTTTATGGCCGTTGGAAGTGGTTTTCAGGGAGAACTTCGTATCATGGTTGGACTGACGCCTGATTTGTCCAAGGTGACCGGTATCAAGGTTCTGGAACAGATCGAAACCCCGGGACTGGGGACCAAGATCGTTGAGGACCCATCAAACAAGCAGGACCCCTTCTGGTTTCCGGCACAGTTCAAGGGGGTTCACACCTCGCCTGATATGGTTGTGATCAAAAATGCCAAGCCGACTCAGAAGCATGAAGTGCAGGGTATCACGGGAGCCACCATATCATCCCAGGCTGTGACACGCATTCTGAATGAGACCATCGCCGAAGTCAAAGCCGCCATGGAACAGGGAGGGCTTGAATCATGAGTGCCACCACCACGTTGAAATTTGAGTTTGTTAAAGGGCTGTGGCGGGAAAACCCTGTCATGGCAAGCTTGTTGGGACTTTGTCCCACGCTGGCTGTTACCAATGCCGCCGTGAACGGATTGGCCATGGGGCTGGCAACCACCTTCGTACTCATCACATCCAGCCTCATCATTTCAGCACTGAGGAGCTTCATTCCCCATCAGGTGCGTATCGCTGGCTATATTGTGATCATTGCCACCTTTGTGACGGTTGCTGATCGTTTTCTGGCTGCCTTCTTTCCCGATATCAGTGCCACCCTGGGGCCTTATATCCCTTTGATCGTGGTGAACTGCCTGATCCTGGGTCGCCAGGAGGCTTTTTCATCCCGCAATGGGATCGGAAGGTCATTGCTTGACAGTCTGGGAATGGGGCTTGGGTTCATTGCTGTATTGGTGACGCTGGGAATCATTCGAGAGATTCTGGGATCTGGAAGCATTTTTGGATTTACCATCATGGGCGACTGGTTCAGCCCCTGGATGGTGATGATTCTGCCTCCGGGTGCCTTTCTCACCCTGGGACTACTGATCGCGCTTGCCAACTGGATCAATGATCCGTCGAGAAAAGGGAGGGTTGCCTCATGAGTCTGTTTCTACTTTTCTTTTCCGCAGCCATCGTTAACAACTTCGTACTCTCCTATTTTTTGGGAATCTGTCCCTTTGTTGGTGTTTCCAAAAAGGTCTCCTCTGCCGTATCCATGGGAATGGCGGTCACTTTTGTCATGCTCATCACAGCCGTGGTCACCTGGCTGATCTACCATTTGATACTGGTGCCTTTTGATGTGGTCATCCTTCAGTACGTGAGTTTTATCCTGGTGATTGCATCCCTGGTTCAGCTGGTGGAAATGTTCATTCGCAAGGTGAGCAAGCCGCTTTACGACGCCCTGGGAATTTTTCTGCCCCTGATCACAACGAACTGTGCCATCCTGGGGCTTGCCCTGTTTTCTGTGCTGCGGGATTACGGTTTTATTGAGAGTGTGGTCTTTGGCCTGGGTGCCGGAGCCGGTTTTACCCTGGCCCTGGTTATCATGGCTGGTATTCGTGAAGAACTTGAACTGGCCCCCATTCCAAAATATTTTCAAGGCGCGGCCATCACCATGATCGTTGCCGGGAGTCTGGCTCTGGCGTTCATGGGTTTCGCGGGAATGATATAGAAATGCTCTTTATTAACAATTTTAATTGTGCGCGTCATCCTGAGCCTGTCGAAGGCGAGCGCCTGTTCAAGACCTTCTTTTATTTGAAATTCCGTCCCTCGACTCAGGTCTACGCTCCTGGGGAGCTTCGCCCCTGCAGGCCGCTCGGGATGACGGAGCCCCACGAAAGGCTTGGAACGTTGGCACAACATTCAAAAAGGATATACATATAATGGATCTGGCATCTGTTGCTGTTTCAATGGTAAGCATGGGCGGTCTGGGGGCTTTGTTCGCTGCGGGCCTGGCTGTGGCCAACACCAAACTACATGTAGAAGAGGATCCGCGGATCTCACAGATCCTAGACAACCTGCCGGGAGCAAATTGTGGTGGTTGCGGTTTACCGGGCTGTGCTGCATTTGCCGAAAAGATCGTGGCTGGCGGAATTGAGATTTCCGGGTGCCCCGTATGTAATGATGATGCCAGGGCCGCTATTGCTGGTGTGATGGGTCTGGAGGCGTCTAAAGGGGAAAAACTTATTGCCCGGGTCATGTGTCAGGGGGGGCACTACGAAAGCGCTAAAAAAGGTGAATATCTGGGAATAGAGAACTGCACAGCGGCCCATATCAGCGGTGGCGGGGACAAACTCTGTCTCCATGGCTGCCTGGGTTTTGGTGAGTGTGTTGAGAGCTGCCCCTTTGATGCGATGTCCATGAGTGAAAATGGCCTGCCCCTGATTGATGAAGAAAAATGTACGGGATGTGGTAATTGCGTGGATGCCTGTCCCCGGAATATCATCGAACTGCATGCAGAGACAGACACGCTCTTTGTTGCCTGCCGCAATGAAGACAGCCCAAAGGACTCACGCAAGGTCTGCATCAAGGCCTGTGTGGGGTGCGGGATTTGCGTCAAGGGTGTGGAAGAGGGTCTCATGACTCTGGAGAACAACCTGGCGCGTATCGATTACCACCTCTACGGCAAGGGAAAAGCGTTACCAACAGACCGCTGTCCCACTCAGGCGCTGATCATGATCGAGGCAGTCCCTGAAGAGGAAACGGCTGTCGCCTGATGCTGTTTCATGGTGAGCGGGGGGTCATCAGTGGTATCGAGGGTGGCAAGTTAAAGGTCACCTTCATCTCAACAGAGGCCTGTGACGCGTGTGGGCTCAAAGTTATTTGTGCTCCCGGTCATGATGATGCCAGGGTGCTAAGTCTGGAGAACACCGACAACTTCCAGGCAGGCGAACAGGTGCAAGTTGAAGCGGTCTCCAACCTGGAACTGCACCTGGCAATGGCTCAGTTTGGCCTGCCCATGCTCCTGTTCCTTGCAGGCCTCCTCTTGGGATATTATTTCCTGCCAACAGCAGGACTTCCACAGGAACTCATGGGGTTCATCACCGCCCTACTGGGTCTTGCTTTGAGTTTTCCTCTGGCAAAGGGGCTGATCCGCAGGATTGCCGATCAGGTACCGCACAAATACTTACGCCTCGTGAGGGCTTCATAATTCCTATATTGCAGGATGAAATATTCTATTCGCGTTCATGCGCTGCTTCTGTTTTGTCTGGTCTTAAGCCTGGCGTTTTCAGCTCCGTTGTCAAAAGAGAATACTGGACAACTTACGCCTGCTGAAGTTTCCAAAATTCAAACAGGAGAGGTGGTCACCAAAGAGGTCTTTCTGCCAGACAGGGACGGGCTAACCTTTGAAGTTGTGGGCGAGATTCAAGGCTCTTTACCTGAACTACTTTCTGTTTTGATGAATTACAGGGATTACCCTGAATTCATGTCCACGGTCAAAAGGGTTGAGGTTGTAGAACAGCATCCGGACTCCAGCATTCTGAATTTCTATTTGTCCCTGCCCATGGGGATGTCCAGAAAATACCGCATCTCCATCGCTTTGACCCAGCCAGATGCGCAGACCTGGCTTCTGGAATGGGATATGATAGACTGGCCCGGGCTGGATCCTGCCGATACGATTCGCGACACAGAGGGTTATTGGCTTATCAAAGAAATGGGTCTGGAAACCCAACTGGTGATATACCGCGTATTCTCTGATCCAGGGAAGATACCATATGGACTGAAGTGGCTGGTAAGCCCCATTTCCCAGACAAGTGTCACACAGGCATTTCTGGATGCCCGCAACCGGGTGGAAAAAAACAGGAGAACCCAAAAACCATGAAGCGGATAGCTCTAATCATATTGAGTGTTCTTGTTTTGTCTGTCACGAGTTTCAGTAAGACTCGCACACGTTCAGAGCACTGGATCGCCCGCAACCAGCAGTTTGATCATGAGTTGCAAACCGAACCCAAAGGGGGTGTGGTTTTTCTGGGAAATTCCATTACTGAGGGTTTCGATTTGGATAAATACTTTCCTGGTCTGCCGGTGATCAACAGGGGGATTGTTGCTGACCACCTGGATGGCATCCTGGTGCGTCTTGAAAATTCAGCCGTGGGTTTGAAACCTCAAAAACTATTTTTGATGATCGGGATCAATGATATCGGCGATCGCCGGGAAGATGTCTATCTGCGGGAGATGTTTTCCATTCTGGTTGATACACTGACTGCAGCGCTTCCTGAAACCGAGATCTTCGTGCACAGCATCCTCCCAACAACGGAACGTTGGAAGAATTGTCCCCCTGAGCAGATCGAACGTATCAATGATTTTCTTGAGATTCTGGCGCTGGATAAGGGCATCCATTATGTTGATCTACACCCACTCTTCTGCACCCCCGGAACACAACAGCTAAATCCATCTTTGACGCCAGATGGTCTGCACTTGAATGATGCGGGTTATGCGATCTGGGTGAAGGAGATAAATAACTATGTGGAGTAGTCCCTGGAGGTTGAGCCTGTCGAAACCACCGGGGTGAAACATATGGGTACGGACATTTCGCCCTTCGTCAAGCTCAGGATGACAACTCAATGTCCTGAAACCTCCCGGAGGTTGAGCTTGTCGAAACCACCGGGGTGAAACACATGGGTACGGACATTTCGATGAACTCAATGTCCTGAAAACTCCCGGAGATTGAGCCTGTCGAAATCACCGGGGGTGAAATGTTTGGCTACGGACATTTCGCCCTTCGTCAAGCTCAGGATGACAACTCAATGTCCTGCATTTTTCGACTTCGACAACGCAGGCAACTCTTTCAGGTTTCCAGCCATCATGGCTTCTTTCTTCTTCCTGCTCCAGCCTTGAACTTGCTTCTCCCGGTAAAAGGCCTCATCGATCCCGTCAAATTCTTCCAGATAGATGAGCTTAACTGGCCTACGGCGTTTTGTGTATATCGAGCCTTCTCCAGCCTGATGCTCCTGTAGTCGTCTTTCTATATCAATCGTGCTTCCCGTATAGTAGGTACCGTCAGAACACTCTAAAATGTACAGGTATCCTTCTACCATATTTACCTCAAACCTATTTGTGTGAAATGCGGGTTAGGGACCGGACATTTCGATGAACTCAATGTCCTGAAACCTCCCGGAGATTGAGCCTGTCGAAATCACCGGGGTGAAACGCTAGGCTATGGACATTTCGCCCTTCGTCAAGCTCAGGATGACAACTCAATGTCCTGGGGGTTACTCCATATATTTATTGATCAATCTCACCAGAAGATGGTTCAGGTATTCGACCTCATACTGTCCCACCGTGGGTTCCAGATGCTCCAAGCCAATGCCGCTGTGACCGGTAATGAACACATAGGTGCCATTGGTGCTCATGGCGAAAAAGCGCATGAGAAACTCCGTTTCATGATTGATTCCACTGGCTGTAATGGGAATGATCTTGATGCCCTTTGCAGCAGCATCAGCCATCTGTTCATGGAGCTGATCCACCACAGCATTTCGATAGTGGGGGGGCGCATCCAGGAGGAGAAAAAGGACTCTCGCCTTGGCCTGCTCTGACCATTGAAGTTGATTAAGCGCCATATCCAGTGCCGTATGAACCGCTTCGGGATAATCTCCACCACCTGAGGCCGACTGATTGGCAATAAACTCCAGCGTGGTAGACGCTGTCGCGGTGAAATTCGAAACTCTTGTGACATAGGCATCGCCTACATCCCGATAAAAAACAGCTCCCGTGTATAGATCAACACCAGGATTGACGGTGTACACACTGTCTATTACGTCATTTAACTCCACCTTAAGGTATTCCAGTTCATCGGACATGGATCCCGTGGCATCTACAACAAAGGCGATCTCCACATGATTGGGAACAGCCGGAGGGTCAGCTATCCGCATCTCATTGACTTGATCCTCAAAGAGCATGATGGATGAAAGACTGGACGTGCCATCCAAAGCCGAGAGTGAATACTGGCTCAGATCGATCCCATTCTGGCCATTGAAAAGCGATATCCACAGCTCCGCCTTCCCAAAATTGTCCGTTCGAGCGGTCCAAACCAGGTCATTATTCCTTTTAAGTTGGATCTCAATATTATTGACGGGGATATTATTGCTGTCCAGGGCCAGCACGGAGACACGATGATTGGGGTAAAAATCCCAATAGGCGGTTAAAGACACAACCGCTTCATAGGTCAGCAAGGTGTCCCAGAAGACCCAATTGTCCAGATCGTTCCACTCACCTGAAGTGATGGTGCCAGGTTCTATTTGCCCTGAACCGCCTCCAACCGCACCGGGTTCACTATCGCCAATGGATTCATAGTCTCCCCCACCGCTACCATCAACGGGTGATTCCAGGTCACAGCTGCAAACGATCAGCAGGAAAGCCGAGAACATCAGGGCCATCAATTTTTGAGCACTTACGTTGATTGCCAGTTTTCGATTCATCTACACACCCCCTATTAAATGATTACTGCTCTCTCCCTGTGTATCCAGAGCTCTGAGGAATAAGATAACTGGATTAAGGGAATAGCTCGTTTGGAAGGCCGGCAGCATCGTTGTAAAGAAGCCTAATTTTTGAGGCCAGCTATAAACTGCTTTGCCACATTCAAAGGTCTTAACTCATTCTTTTTCTTAAAGGAATGGCCTTCCATCCTGACCAGAATATTCTTTAACACCTGGATGGCATTAATAATGCTGGGGCCTTTGTTAAGCATCACACATTCCGCCTGTGCAGACAGGGCCGCATCACTAATTTCAGCTCGTGTGGGTATCCCGGTTTTTGCCAGATTTTCGAGTACTTGTGTTGCCCAGATGACGGGGATATGGGCGGCTTCACACAGCCAAAGTATTTCATTTTGAACTTCAGAGATCCTTTCAAATCCGATTTCAACAGCCAGGTCACCCCGGGCGATCATGACACCGATCTTGTTACGTTCCATCCCCCTCAGCAGGATCGCTGGGAGGTTTTCAAAGGCATCCTTGTTCTCTATCTTAAAGACGACCCCCATCTGATCGGCCTTGTTTTTTCTAAGCTCCCGATAAAGCTGACTGACATCGCTTGCCGTTCTAACAAAGGAATACCCAACAATGTCAGCGTATTGACAAACAAATTTGAGATCCGAAATGTCCGTTTTTGTCAACGCCGGGAGATTGAGTTTTGTATTGGGCAGGTTAATTCCTTTATGTGAACCCAATTTCGGTTTATAGCATTCTGTGATCACCAGCTCAAGCATGTCATTCTGCTTATCAACAACCGCTGATTTGATCATGCCATCATCAAACAAAACAATATCCCCAATCTGAGCGTCATCGATGACCTCATCAAGTAGCACCTTAACCACTTTTGATTTTAACTTTTTCTTTCCCTTTGTTTTTATTCTTTCAAGGGCTGGCTGTTCTTTGGAAAGAATGATATGTTCTCCAATAGAAACTGAAATGCTATCTTTTGTCTCACCTTTTTTATTGTGAATTTCGATGTTGGAGGTTCTGAGCTTTGGCCCTGACAGGTCCATATATATTTTTACTTTTTGGTCTGTCTCTTTTTCTATCTCTTTAATGAATGTGACCATTTGTTTCCACTGGTCTATCTGCCCATGGCTCAGGTTTATTCGGGCAATCTCCATCCCGTTCATTACCATTTTTCTTATTAATTCTTTGTCTTCGGCGGCCTCATCCGGAAGTGTCACCATGATCTCGGTGAAATGTCCCTTTTGCAGTTGATTGAACAGGTTGTTGGCGTGGGAGCGAATGATATCCTTGCTTCTGGTGTAGCCAATGATATCAACGCTTTTCCGTATCTTAAATGGCGTGTTTTGTATAAGATTGATATTTCGGACAACGCTATAGAGATTACTAAATACGTATCCTTCCCCAGACCTTAAGGAAGACAGCCCGAGATCAGATAACAGGCCATGATATTTTCTTAGATCCTTGCTTCTTAAGATCAAGTATCTGAGAAGGTTTTTCGCACTTAAGCGGTACTCCTGATGGACTTGACTTGTTACCTCGTTGATAAGTGCTTCGTTATCTATGATTTCAAGAAGTATTTGCGATAACTCTTTTTCAAGCGTCCTGATATCCATCATGCGGTCCTGGAAATTCTTAATACATGCAAGATTGCGCTAAATCAATTGATCAGATTAGATCACAATTGAAAGGCTTCATTCTGGGCGCCTGGATTATCCAGCCACGATCACAGAGTCCCCGACCTTACCATCCGCCAGAGGCTCCGCCTCCGCCACCGAAACCGCCACCGCCGGAGAATCCACCTCCGCCAAAGCCACCCCCTCCAAAACCGCCTCTTCCTCCACGGCCCAGGGATGAACCGATCATGGATCCCAGGAGAAAGCCTCCCAGGCCACCACCCCGGCCACGGGCGATTATAAGGAAAACCATCAGGGGGAACAGCAGCCCTAGAAGGTTGCTGCCATCTTGGCGACGTTCTTTTTTATCTGCCCCTGTGCCTACGTACTCGCCTTGAGTTGCCTGAATAATTCCCTGCAATCCGGCAACAATACCTTCATACCAGCGAGACTGTTTAAAATAGGGACCCATATCGTTCTTGATGATACGTCCGGCTGTGATATCAGGGAGCGCTCCTTCCAGCCCATAGCCGACTTCAATGCGAATCTTCTGCTCTTTTTGGAAAATAGAGAGCAGAACGCCATTGTCGCGACCGGCCTGACCCATTTTCCAGGTGCTGAACATGCGCATGGAGACATCTTCCAGGCTTTCTCCTTCAAGGGATGGAAAGGTTGCGACGACGATCTGGTTTGAGGTCTGGTTCTCCACATCGCGAAGGGCTTGTTCCAGGCTTCTTTCCTGCTGGGTGGACAGCAGATCAGCTCGATCCAGAACATATCCATTCAGTTTGTCCGGGAAGATCCCATCGGCGAAGAGGGTCGTCGTGAGGAAAAAAAGCAGGGCTGCTCTAGATAAGCATTTTGTCATAAGGATTTCCATTTTTCTGTGTGGAAGGGGCGCAATGCAATGCGCCCTTACTACCCACGATTACAGCTGCTTTTTTTTTAGAATTGTACTTCAGGTGCTTTTTCAGCACCGGCGTCAGCTTCAAAATAGGCTTTCTTGTCAAACCCAAACATCCCAGCATAGATGGAGCCGGGGAATTTCCGGATCTCGGTATTGTAGGTCTTGGCAGTGGTGTTGAAGCGGTTGCGCTCTACGGCAATCCTGTTTTCTGTGCCTTCAAGCTGGGTTTGCAAATCCAGAAAGTTCTGGTTGGCCTTCAGGTCAGGATAGCGTTCCATGACTACCATCAGGCGGCTCAAAGCCCCTGATAGTTGTCCCTGGGCGGCCTGGAAATTCTCCATGGCCTGGGGGTTGTCGGTGATGCCTTCCATGTTGATACTGCCCACCTTTGAACGAGCTTCTGTCACTGCTGTAAAGGTTTCTTTTTCAAACTCAGCCACCCCTTTTACGGTGGCAACCAGATTGGGGATCAAGTCAGCCCGTCTTTGATAGACATTTTCTACCTGTGACCAGGCGGCATCGACGCCTTCTTCCATGGTGACCAGGGTGTTGTATTTACCAATGGCGCTGCTGATCATCAAAAACAGAACGACAGCAACTGCTATCAGAATGATAGTACCTTTTTTCACATTCGACTCCTTGTGGAAATAATTATTGGCGCGTGTATGGTCTTTTTCATCTTTTAGTGGCCACGCTTCCGGAGGCTCTATCCCAATCGAGCTCTCCAGTGCAAGGACCGCCTGAATATATCATGAAATGGTGGGTTTGTTCCGTTAAAACGAAGCGGGGATGCTAAATCGCAAAGCACCAAAGGCAGCACGGGGTGGCGTCTTTCAGCCACGGACATTCACAGATCACACGGATTGCACTGATAGGGTTTGAACCGCAGAGGGCGCAGCGGGAGATTTATGCATGAGCTGGACAAAGCGCTCTTCGCCAAGCTCAAGATGACAACTCATTGTCCGGATTGGAACCGGAGGTTGAGCTTGTCGAAACCTCCAATGTCTACCCACTATATTCTGGACATTTCGACAGGCTCAATGTCCGAGGCTATCTGGAGGCTGAGCTCGTCGAAGTCTCCACAGTACGCCAATCAATTCACGGACATTTCGACAGGCTCAATGTCCGTTCAACACCGCGCTGTTTTGCGCTTCTTCCCCACGGCTCCGCGGTCAATCACCTTTTGAACATATTCCGTGGCCAACGGCACCTTGCAGGCTGCGCTGCCCAAAGTCACATCGATCTTTCCAATATGGGCAGCGACGTCCTGAGCATCTTTTGTCAGGTCTTCGACATAACTACCCATGGCAATCACAAAACTATTCATGGCAAAGCGTGTTCGGTTGGGAGCCGAATGAATTTCCTTTTCTACCCTCTTGAGCAATCCCCGATACGCTTCTATGTCCAGTTTTTCATCAGGGTTTACGGCCGCAAAAGAAGACAGGGTAGACCAGCCTGCTGTGGAAAAGCGTTCCTGGTCGGATTCGATCCATTTGAGTCCCAACTCAAAGCCAAAGGATGTATCGCCGGCTACCCAGGGCACGGTGTATTCACTGAGGTAATACCAGTAAGCCTGATCCGCCCACTGATCCAGTTGGGCTTCGGTGATCTGTGTTTCATCGGCCATGAGACCCGCCAGATACATGGCATCTGAATTTCCCGTGGCGTACAACTCAAGGGAGAGTTCATGGTTCTTCTTTGTCTTTTTAAGGATCTTTTTCAAATCACCCACTTTGACACCAAAAAAAGGTTCTTTGGCGCCATGGTTCATCAAGGTGTT
>JGI10211J34971_10000956_pt1 | contig 24036 bp, 17 predicted proteins | sample Etolagsediment_FD_34971 | JGI IMG/M metagenome (IMG submission 34971)
TCAACGCTGGAGCGTTTCTTGTATATTGTTTTCCACTTATAACTGCTGCGGGCAAGAGGCGTAAAGATCCTCGGATTTGAATCTATGTCGATGCGAATGTTATCGCTGATCCAGCATTTGTCCCGACCCTTGCACTCTAAGCCGTAATGCCTGGCGGGACAGCGATACTTTAAACTGTTGCGGCTCTCTTCGAATCCGCCAAAAGCCATCGGGCGTTTTTGCCACTCAAGGGGGCAATGACAATAAACCGTGCCCTTGTAATCATGGCTTACATTACTCTGGCCGTGCACCAATCTTGCACCGCTAACCTTCCATGTATCTCTTATGTCAATAACCGGTTTAATATGATGTTCGTTCCACAGTGTTGTTATCAGTTTTGTGTCATCATAGCCCTTGTCGCCAAGAAAGAACTCGGCGTTTTCAAGAACCTCGGGCCTGTTTGAGGCCAAATCCTTTACCATGTCTTTGCCGACAGATATATCTGATGCAGAGGCTTTGGTTACTTTATAAGCAACAGGTAATTCGTAATCGGCATCAACTATAAGATGCAGCTTAAAGCCGAACCAGCTTTTGACAGTCTCCCACATACTGCCGTCTTTACGTTTGCCCTTGTAAGTCTTTACGCCTTTGTCAGCGTCGGCTTCACCTCTGCCATCGATATGCTTACGCTTGTTTTCTCTACGCGATCGTGAACGGATCGCCTTGCTGTCTATCGCCAGCATATTGCCAAAACCGGGCAAAATATCACGCAGCTTTTCAACCAGATCATAAAACATAGCATCAATTAAATCAGAATGTCTTACAAGCAGCTTCAGGAAATTCGTGTAAGCGTTAGCTGATGGGACCGCCTTTATGCCTTTGAATAAATCAAAACCGCATAACTGGCGAAGCTGTCCGTTACGCATCAACTCTCTGCGAAGCGATTCAATGCCTGGGTGCTGATAGACAATGCCAGCCAGAATCGAATTCCATATAGCCCGGACGGGATAATCATTCCTGCCTTTGCTGCGTAGAGATTCAAGCTTGTCCATAAGCTCTTCATCCGGCAGGTACTTTACCAGCAGAGAAAATCTTTGCAAATCTGCCAGATTTTCAATTTCTTTCCATGAAAATAATTGTCTTTGTGGTATAATAGCCATAGGCGAATCCTTTCGTGTAAGTTCTTTGTAAACAATATTTTACACGAAAATACAGGGTTCGCCTACTTTTTTCTGGGGTCAATCTCGAATTTCATACATACCCATCAACGCTAACAGTGTCCAATCAAAGCCAAATTGGGGGAAATATTTTTTCAACCAAACACAGCTACTGAAAAAACAAACACTTACAAGCAAACGGAATGCCTCGTAGTCAGCAATAAATAGAGATCGTTTGATAGTCAGGCCTGCATACTTAAAAGTAGCTTATATTACAAAAACAACATACCAGGATAGGATTTTCTGCTCAAAAACAGTTTTTGTACAGCCGAAGATGCCGTGGATTTGCACCCTACACTACTATTGGGTTGGCCTGTCAGGTCCATCAACCGAACTCAGGAATCCTGACCGCATAAGCTTGCGAACTACAGCTAAGCAGGCCCCGGCGAGGCTCTCCGGGTCGCTCTGTGTCTGAGGCGCGACGGCTCTGATGAGCTGGCGTAAAGTTTGCTGGCCATCACAACCTGCCAGTAATCTTGCAATATGCATATCTACGTTCCCGGAAAACGAAATTCCCTTGTCTGTGTGGAGACGTTCTACCTGTACAACCCAGCGCCCGTCTTCGACAGTTAACTGATGCTCGAGAAGGTGGTGCTTGTTAAAGAGAAGGCGATGCTCCAGCAAGCGGCGGTCATCATCGAGGGACCGAAGCAGGTCCTCGGCGGCAAAGATACGCTCAACCTGCTGGCCACACTCGCCGACAGTGCGTCCCTTTTCGATTGTGTCGGTACGGCTCCAGTTGGCCGCGGCGCTTCGCTTGCGCATAAACATCGCGCCGGCACTAATCTGTCCGATGCCCATTTTTTCATAGTACGCCATCCATTCATCCAGGTATCGCCCGTAGTCCGGCGAATCCTGTCCTTCCCCGGTTTTCAGCCAATCGGCTGCATAGGTCAACGGGTCTGCGGTCTTGAAAGATAACAGCCAACTGTCGCAACCAGTGTCGGAGACCCAACTCAACGGTCGAGAAGCCCAATCGGCGTCGTCTTGATGATGCCAGTTAAATAGTACGCAGGCAAAACCTCCTTCGTTCAGTCTTTCCCCCGCGCTGCGAATGACCTGTTGGGAAATGGTATCACCCGGCAGGTTGGTATCGCGAAATACAAACTTCGATTCCGGTGAAATCACGAACGGAGGATTGGACACAATCAAATCAAATTGCTCATCGGCGACCGGCTCGTAGAGACTGCCTTCGCGCCACTGGACACCCTCTATATGGTTCAGCCGGGTGTTGAATACAGCGAAATTCAATGCACGAGGGTTCGTATCTGTCCCGATGACATGGTCGGCATGTCGGGCGGCGAGAAAGGCCTGTATGCCTGCGCCGGTGCCGAGGTCAAGGGCCGTTTTGACCTTTCGGCGGATGGTCAAGCCGGCAAGTGTCAAAGAGGCCGCACCTACGCCAAGGACGTGGTCGGCCGACATTTCACGATGAATCTCAGGCCCGAAATCACTGGCCAGCAGCAGGTCATTATAAGGCGTCAACTTGACATTTGACCGAACCACTCCGTCCTCACAGTGCAGAAGACCAGCGGCTACAAGGGACTTGACATCGAGCTTCGGTAGCTCTTTGCGAAGTATGGACTCATCGACCTGCCGTCCGAGCCGAAACAATCGGACCAGGATATTATAAGGGCTGTCCGCTTTGACACGCCGATAGATGACTTCTACGTCCTGGCGTTCATGCGGACTCGAAAGGCCAAGAGTCTTAGCCAGGGCTGTTTGTGAGTATCCGGCGTCAGCCAAGACCTTTTTGAACGTCAGGCTATCAAAAGGCTGGTTCAAACGGAATGCTATGCCGCTATTGGTTTGTGTCATAATGGGTTTCCTAGTTCTTTGGGTTCGTCCGACTGCTCATTGGCCATACTGGGCAGTATCTTACACGTTTTTGCATTTGGCGGCAACTGATAGACGCATGCTTGGCGTATTGAATGGTGTTCCCAATCAGGAAAAGTCCGGACTGTATAACGGGCCAACTCTTGAAGGCAATCCTTGGGAAAGCCACGTTCCGGCGGGTCACCAATGAGAACTAAACGACCCTCTGAAGCCCGGTCGAAGAGCCAGTGTGCATTGCTGTCAAATCCGTGGTAGAAAACATCGCCGACCAGTAAGACATCGCATTGTTGTTGGCTGCTCTCGGCAATAGTCGCTTGTATGGCCGTGATTATAACATCGTTTAGACGGGCATTGATTTTGACTGCCTGTATCGCAACCGGGTCAATATCGGTTGCGGTTACCGTGGCGGCACCAGCTTTGGCGGCAGCGATCGCAGCTATGCCGGAACCGGAGCCGAGATCGAGAATGTTTTTTCCCTCTACAGTTTTCGGATTGTCGAGGACAAACCGTGCCAGGGCCTGTCCACCTCCCCATGCAAACGCCCAATAAGGCCTCGGTCCTTCCCAGTCAAAAATATGAGGCGCTTGCCGACCGAGGGATGCCGTTTTCTTCAGGGGGGCGTCTTCCTTTAGAAATCGAAGTTTTAACTCGGGGCACAACGGCGGCGTACCGACAAAGGTGTTGGCTTCGACATATGAGACATACTCCGAGTTTTTTGTGGCTGTCATATTTTATTTATTCTGAACGCACAGAGCCTGAACTTATTTCCCATAACAATAACCTATCTGGCTGAAGGATGCAACAGTTTGGCAGTTTTTGGGTGTCTTTTTATAATGAAAATGTGTGTGTAAGCCGCATCGGGCAATACGTGTGGCTATGGCTTTTATTCTAAAGGTAACGTACAGTATGTGGTGATCCGCTTAGCGTATAATAGAAACGCCACCCAGCATGCCTCACACCGATTACCCAGGCATTGCCCGGGTAATGTATGACATGTCGGTTAATGGCAGCGGCGGCGGCGGGGAGACCGGCTGTTGGAATGGGAGCAGGACTAAGAATCTTGCAGAAAGCAGGAATCGCACCAGCAGGACCCAAGGCTAAGATGGCCTGTGCGCGCGGTACGATTGGGACGGCCGCTGCCGGACTATGCACATTTACATGCTCAACGGTCAGTGCCATATTATTAGCGCCATAGGCGGCGAACAGGCATCCGCTTAGGTCGCTCGTGAACATATAATCAGCTGCACCTGCAATGGGTATTGTTGCACTGTTGTCACGTTGGGCGGGGAGCCAATAAGCATGTATAGGCTTCGCTCCCCATCCATGAGTGCGCGCATTGAATCTCTCTATCCTGACTTTATCCCGGTCGTAGCGCCCCACCGGCACTAAATCAATGTCCACCGCTCCTGGGGGGATCAAAACCGGATCATCTGGGCTTTTTAAAATAACATACTCTCTCAGAAAATTTGTCGGATTCTTTCTAAATTTTTTGTTCATCCCACCAGCCATGTTTTTCCTCTATCTCTGTTTAATGACTTATTTTTCCTTTAAATTTTATAGCCGTTAAGAAAAACCAAACTCCGAAGTAGCTGCGACCACTTTTGTATTAACGAAAGTCAGAGCCTACGCTGTGTGCTCTGGGCTTCTTGAATTTTCTGGATATTCTCTCATGATGTTGTATTTCAACAGTAAATACGATTTTGCTCAGGTGTTTGGCAAAGTCAAGATGAAATTTTCATATTCTATCTTCATTTTGCACTTGATTTTTTGGATGAATAGTGTAACTCATTACCTAATAAAACTTTATGTGTTTTGTAAAAAAGCAAAAAAAATGCTTGACAGACCTTTCTTATTCTCCTAAAGTTACGGGATAATTGTAACAAGGCCTTCGCAGAGAGTATGTCGTGGGGGTCTGGTAGAGCATAGCTGTATATGCGTTACCAAATATAGATAATATAAGGTTTACAGTCGATTTTGGTTGTGATATAAGAAGGTATCTGCCTTTTCGGTCCAAGAGGTTGGTTTGGCCGTAAAGTGAGTGTATCAGTTATGCTGAGTTCGATGGGTGTGTTATGAGTAAGTTTGACATCGAAAGCTTGTTTTCCGAGGTTAGCGCTGAGAGCCCCTGCGGCGAGGACATTTCCTACGACCAGGATTACCTTGCTCTTGAACGCTTGCTTCAGCCCAAGGGGGGAGGCGTAATTGCTGCAGAAGAGGAAGCCGCAGAGGAACCGAACTGGTCGGAAGTTGCCGATAAAGGTTACGAGCTGCTGCGGCGCTCGAAAGACCTGCGGGTAGTGATGTACTTTACGATTGCGTTGTTAAAGCTCGAGGGATTTGCCGGGCTTCGGGATGGTTTGTATTTACTTCGGGGCCTGCTGGAACGTTTCTGGGACAACATGTACCCTCAGCTTGACCCGGAAGACAATAATGACCCCCTTGAGCGGATTAATATTTTATCAGCCCTGTCTCCGCCTCCGGGCTCTGTCAGTGCACAGGACCCGATGAAGTTCAAGCAGCGGGCAATGGAAGTCCCGCTGTGCGATTCCCGCCAGATGGGCAGGTTTAGCTTCAGGGATATTCAGGTTACAAAGGGCGCGATAACGGTTCCGGAGGAGCAGAGGGCCCAGGTGCCTGAGATGTCAGTAATTGATGCGGCATTTCGGGACTCCGAAATTGAGAAGCTCCAGTCGTCATTTGAGGCAATTGGAAGTGCGATTGAGCACGCCTCCGCCGCAATGGAAGTTTTTTCTGAGCGTGCTTTTCAAAGTCAGTCTCCGGACCTTAGTGATTTTTTGACGCTTCTCAAGAATATTCGCAAATTTCTCCAGGAACATCTGGGAGGAGAAGTAGGGGGCGCAGTAGGTGAGGCCGTGGTTTCTGCAGCTGGAGGAAGAGGCGGGGTTCAGGTTCCAGGCAGTATCCAATCTCCGCAGGACGCCATGAAGGTTCTCGATAAAGTTTGCGAGTATTTCGAGCGGCACGAGCCTTCCAGTCCGGTGCCTCTGCTTCTGCGCAGGGCAAAAAAACTCATCTCCAAAAACTTCCTCGAGATTATTGAGAACATGTGTCCGGGTGCCATGAGCGAGGTGGAAACGGTCAGCGGAGCCAGTAAGGATTCTGAAACTGGTTAATCGATTCAGGATGTGAAATAGAACCGAAAACCGAATGAGGTTTTCGAGGGTAGGTATTTATGATATCGAAATATTGTGAAAGGAGCGGATATGGCGAAGAAAAAAAAGAGTAGTCAAAAGTTTATAGCTCGAAACAGGGCTCCGCGTGTTCAGATAGAATACGACCTGGAACTTTACGGGGCGGAGAAAAAAGTCAACCTGCCTTTTGTTATGGGCGTAATGGCTGACTTGTCCGGCAAGCCGGAAGAGTCTTTACCTGGAGTTGCAGATCGCAAGTTCCTTGAGGTCGATGTCGACAACTTTGACGACCGACTCAAGGCGTCAAAACCACGTGTCGCGTTTCAGGTGCCGAACACACTCACCGGCGAAGGTAACATAAGCGTGGATCTTAGCTTCGAGAGCATGGATGATTTCTCGCCGGCGGCGGTAGCTAACAAGGTTGACTCTTTAAAGAAACTGCTGGATGCAAGGACGGAGTTGTCAAACCTTCTATCCTATATGGATGGCAAGGGTGGTGCAGAAGAATTGATGGCAAGAGCTCTCAAAGATCCCACGCTGTTAAAGGCCCTGACTTCTGCTCCGAAACCGGAAGATAGTCCTGCTGATGCTGGAAAGGAGGAATAGTCCAATGGCTAAAGAAGAACAAAAAGAAGCACAGGCTGCCGAAGCCGTAACAATGGAAGTAAATGAGTTTGAAACGCTCCTTAAGAAGGAGTTTAAGCCAAAGTCCGACCGTGCCAAAGAAGCTATCACATCTGCCGTGCAAACACTTGCCGAGCAAGCACTGTCAGAGACAGCTCTTATTTCAGATGATGCTGTAAGAACAACTGAAGCGATTATCGCTGAGTTGGACAGGAAACTGAGCGAGCAGATTAATCTAATCATGCATCACGAGAGCTTCCAGAAACTTGAAGGGACATGGCGGGGGCTGCATCATCTTGTAAATAACACGGAAACGGACGAAACACTGAAGATACGTGTGTTAAACCTTTCGAGAAAAGATATGGCCAAGACCATCAAGAAGTACAAAGGTACGGCGTGGGACCAAAGCCCCCTCTTCAAGAAACTCTACGAGGAAGAATTCGGCTCTCCGGGCGGCGAACCATACGGGTGCCTTGTCGGTGACTATTATTTTGACCACAGTCCGCCGGACGTGGAAATCCTTAACGGTATTGCCCAGATTGCCGCTGCGGCGCACGCACCTTTCATTAGTGCTGCTGCACCGACGTTGATGAACATGGATTCCTGGCAGGAACTCGGGGACCCTCGCGACCTGACGAAGATTTTCCAAACTGCTGATTACGCTCCATGGCGTTCTCTGCGGGACTCGGACGATGCGAGGTACATCGGCCTGACTATGCCGCGTTTCCTTGGCAGGCTGCCTTATGGTGCTAAAATAAATCCCGTAGAAGAATTCGAGTTTGAAGAGAGCACAACCGGTACCGACCACTCGAAGTATTTGTGGTCCAATTCGGCATATGCAATGGCGACAAATATCAATCGTTCATTTAAGGAGTTCGGATGGTGCTCGAGTATCCGTGGAGTTGAAAGTGGCGGGATGGTTGAAGGGCTTCCCTGTCATACCTTCCCAACCGATGATGGTGGTGTGGACATGAAGTGCCCAACCGAGATTGGCATTACTGACAGGCGCGAAGCGGAATTGGCAAAGAACGGTATGATGCCCTTGTCACACTGGAAGAATGAAGATTATGCCGCGTTTATCGGTGCACAGTCGCTGCAAAAACCTACGGAATACGACGACCCGGACGCTACGGCAAATGCAAACCTGGCAGCAAGACTACCGTATCTGTTTGCAACCTGTCGCTTTGCCCACTTCCTCAAGTGTATCGTCCGGGATAAAATCGGGTCGTTCAAGGAGCGCGAGGACATGGCCACTTGGCTCAACAAATGGATCACACAGTATGTTACCAGCGACCCGAATGCGTCCGAAGAGACCAAGGCTCAATATCCTCTGGCGGCGGCGGAAGTTGTGGTGGACGAAGTAGAAGGAGACCCCGGCTATTACTCTGCCAAGTTTTTCCTCCGGCCGCACTATCAGCTTGAAGGGCTGTCGGTTTCACTGCGGCTGGTTTCCAAACTGCCTTCGGTTAAAAGTGGCGGTTAATGATTTGCTTTGATTCGAAATGGAACGTGTTAAAGTTCTTTGAATAGTTCTGAACAGAAAATAAAGGTGATTATTTGTTAAGGAGTTTATGACATGGCTTTTGATTGTTTTTTAAAGATTGGGACAATTCCGGGAGAATGTACCGATGACAAACACAAAGAATGGATTGAGATACTTTCTTTCAGCCACGGCCTTTCGCAGCCGGGTTCAGGTTCTGTTAGTAGTGGAGGAGCACGCAGCGCAGAACGTTGCGACCACCAGGATTTCTCAATCGTCAAGACGCTGGACAAGGCTTCGCCGAAGTTAGCCTTAGCCTGTTGCAATGGCGAACACATTGCCTCAATCAAGATGGAACTGTGCCGGGCCACCGGGAATAAATCGAAGTATATGGAATACGATTTGTCGGATGTGATCATATCATCAGCTCGGCCGGGCGGCTCTGCTCAGGGCGGCGAGGCCCTGCCTCTTGAGGAGGTAAGCTTCAACTACGGCAAGATCGAATGGATTTACACTGAATCAGACCACAAGACCGGCAAGCCAAAAGGTGACGTTAAGGCCCATTGGGATTTGGTCACCAATAAGGGCGGCTGATAACCGCCGTATTGAAGGTCGATAACAGGAAACCAGCTTATCCTTTTGGTTGAGGTGGCTGGGGGACATTGTGTTTTGCTATCGAGGTTATTGGTATGCAAACGGAAGAATTATTGGGAGCCGGCCGACTGGATGAGGCATTGACTTCTCTCGAAGCTCAGATTCGCACTGACCCTGCCAATGCTAAGTTGCGAGTTTTTCTTTTTCAGCTTTTATGTGTACTTGGAGAATGGCAACGCGCGATGACACAGCTAAATGTTGCCGCGGAACTTGACGCAAAGAATCTGCTCATGGCTTGCATGTGCAGGCCTGCGCTAAACTGCGAGGCGCTTCGGACGGAGATATTTGCGGGCAATCGTCTGCCTCTTATTTTCGGTGAACCCGAAGAATGGGTCGGCTGGCTGGTTCAGGCCAACCAAATGGTTGCCGAAGAGAAATATACCGCGGCGGAAGAATTGCGAAATCGTGCTTTTGAAACAGCTCCCGCCATTGCCGGCTCCATTGATGGTCAGCAGTTTGAGTGGATCTGTGACGCTGATACCAGGTTCGGTCCGGTGCTCGAGGTTATCGTTGACGGCAAGTATTACTGGGTACCGTTTACCGTCATAAAACGAATCCGAATTGACGAGCCGGCTGACCTGTGTGATACAGTCTGGATTCCCGCCTACTTTATGTGGGCTAACGGGGGAGAATCCAGCGGCCTTATACCGGTGCGATATCCGGATTCACATGCCAGCGAAGATAGCGCTGTCAGACTCGCACGCAAGACCGAGTGGGTTGAAAAGCCGGCCCAGTCATATCTTGGCTTGGGACAACGAGTGCTTGCCACCGACAAAGACGAATATGGGCTGCTGCAGATAAGACAAATAGATTTGAATCATCCTGAAACAGACCAAAAAGTCGGAGAGAGCAGTGATGGTTGAACGTACGCCAATGGAACGTCTTCAACCATGCCTGCTGAACCGCTTGACGGACGACGAACCGGAGGCGAAAAAAGAAGGCCGCGACCGCCGCGTAGTATCAATTCAAAGATACAAAGCGGCGGTGCTTTTTGACGTGGAGAATCTCTTAAACTCAAGGGCGCACCCGGTTGATGATGATATATATGACTTCAATGAAGCGGCTCGCTCGGTACTAAATTATGGTATACGGGACGTATGCGGTTTAACTGTTTCTGACCTTAGGACCGGTGAGGTTGAATCACATATCCAGTACGCTCTGGAATGTTTTGAGCCCAGAATTTCGCGCAATTCGCTGTCTGTTCGGATGGTTTCATCCGTGGAGCCGGGGCATATTCGCGGCATTTCAATAGAAATAGAGGGCCAGCTGTGGGCACGACCTATGCCGGACCACCTCTTTTTTAAGACGGAGGTTGATGTGGAAACCGGCCATTATGAACTCAAGGGATAGAGCAAAATGGATAGGCGGTTCCTGGATTTATACAATCGGGAAATTATGCATCTACGCAAAATGGGGGCGGAGTTTGCAAGGGAGTTTCCAAAGATTGGCGGCCGGCTTGGCGGGCTGGACGAAATCCAGCCTTGTCGAGACCCCTTTGTCGAACGATTGCTTGAGGGATTTGCTTTTCTTGCTGCGCGGGTGCAACTCAAACTCGACGCGGAATTTCCCAGGTTTACCCGGTCTTTACTGGAAACCATCTATCCCCACTATCTGGCGCCAACCCCTTCTGTCGCCATAGTGCAATTCGGGCCGGATTTGGATGAGAATGCGTTGGCCGATGGCTTCTTGATCCCACGTGGCAGTTCACTTCACAGTCGGTTGGGCAAAACGGACCAAACCAGGTGCGAATATCGCACAGCACACGATGTGGCTCTCTGGCCAATTCAGGTGACACAGGCAAATTACTATACACGTGAGTTGGCGTCGCTTCGAGTACCCACCCTGCCCGGAGTAAAAGCCGGCGTCCGAATCCGGATACAATCTACCGCCGGCCTTAATTTCAGCGAGTTGAAACTGGACTCATTAAATTTTCATCTTATGGGAATAGGCGAGGTCCCGATGCAGTTGTATGAGCAGTTTTTTGCCGATGCCGTATGCGTTGTGGTTCAACCGGCCAGTGGACCCGCCAAAGGACAAAAAGTTATTGACGCATCCTGTATTCAGCGTGTGGGTTTTGGGAATGATGAAAAACTATTGCCTTACGATGCAAGGTCTTTCCAGGGATATCGACTTTTGCACGAGTACTTCATATCTCCCCGACGGTTTATGTTTGTTGAACTTGAAGATCTGAGCGCCGCAGTCCGGGCCTGCGAGGAAAATCAGTTGGATATAATCATTTTGCTCAAGGAATCGAATATTCAACTTGAAGGTGTAGTCGGCGCCGAAAATTTCGGGTTGTTTTGTTCGCCCGCGATAAACCTTTTCAAGAAAAGGGCTGACCGCATACACGTTTCAGACAAATATTCAGAGTTTCACATTGTTCCGGACCGCACCAGACCGCTGGACTTTGAGGTTTACAATACCTCCAAGGTGATTGGTTATGGCACCCAGTCGGACCAGATGCAGGAGTTTCTTCCTTTCTATTTGGCAAAAGATTTAAGGGGTTCCGAAAAAGGTGCTTATTATGTTATAAACCGAGTACCAAGGCCGCAGTCGGAGCGGGAAAAGCTCCGAGGACGAAGGTCAAGAAGTTATTCAGGCAGTGAAGTTTACATATCCATTGTTGATGCTGCAGCCGTACCGTATAGTCTTGACCTGAAACAGCTGGGTGTAGAGGTTTTGTGTACGAATCGTGATTTGCCGCTTCACATGCCGGTTGGACAGGGCAACTTTGATTTTACTATGGACAAAACCGCGCCTTATACGTCTATTCGCTGCCTCGGAACACCGACATCTCCAAGGCCTTCTCGGGCTGAGGGTGAAATTGCCTGGCGCACGATTAATCATTTGTCTTTGAATTATCTGTCACTTACCGATACCGATAACGGCACAGGAGTTTCTGCACTTCGCGATATTCTGAGACTGTATAGCGACGCTAATGATTTGCAAATCAGCAAGCAGATCGACGGCATCAAATCCATAAGCTGCAAACCAATTAATCGCAGGATAAAAACATCAGGGTCGATTGCCTTTGCGCGGGGTCTGGAGATAACGGTAACTCTTGAAGAGGGCTTATTTGTCGGAAGCGGAGTGTTCCTACTTGGTGCGGTCCTTGAGCAATTCTTTGCCAAATATGTTTCTATCAATTCTTTTACCGAAACTGTTATAAAGACAGTTGAACGTGGAGAGATAAAGCGATGGCCGATGAGAACGGGGCTAAGGCAGATTCTTTAACGCAAAGATTGCAGGATAAACCCTACGAACTCGACTTTTATCAGGTTGTACGACGGCTTGAGTGTGCTCGGCCCGACCGGCCCAGAACCGCCTGTTCACAGTTGCCTCAGGAAGACCCCATTCGATTTTGTCAGAATGTCTCTATGGCATTTGCACCTTCAGCAGTTGCAGGCTATGAGAGGGCAACCGATGGACATCCAGCTCGATTATTGGTTAGCTTTTTCGGCCTTCTTGGTCCTAATGGGCCGATGCCCTTACACATAACTGCATATGCCCGTAATAGATTGCGCAACCATGGTGATAGAACTCTTGCAAGTTTTCTCGACATTTTTAACCATCGGATGATATCTTTGTTCTACCGTGCATGGGCTTGTAACCAGCAGAATGTCAGTTATGACCGCGATGAGGATGACCGTTTTGCAGTATACATTGGGAGCATGTTTGGGATAGGAGATGATTCATGGCTGAACAGAGATGCTGTTCCCGACGTGGCAAAACTTCACTATTCAGGGCGTTTGGTATGCCAGAACAGAAACGCCGAGGGTTTGCAGGCGATTTTGCAGGATTATTTTGGGATAGAGGTAAACATAGAGCAGTTTGTCGGACAGTGGATAAATCTTCCTGATGAATACCTCTGTCGTATAGGAGAATCTCCTGAAACTGGACAGTTAGGTTCCACATTGATAGTAGGGTCGCGTTTCTGGGAATGTCAGCAGAAATTCAGGCTCAAGTTCGGTCCTATGAATTTTTCTGATTATCAGCGTATGTTACCGGGCGGTGATAGCCTTCGTTGCCTTATCGCGTGGGTCAGGAATTACATAGGAGATGAGTTAAGCTGGGAGCTTCAACTGATCTTGAGTGCTAAAGAGGTCCCAAGGATTTGCCTGGGTACATTGGGTCGATTAGGATTATCGACATGGCTGAGCAGCAAAAGGTTTACAAAAGATGCCGATGACCTTATATTAAGAAACCTCAGTGCGTAGTACTCATACTGAAAATGACATGATTTGACCGCGGGTTAAGAACTCAAACTTGCCGATTTGAGCAAATAAATTTGTGGCAAGCTTGTCCAGGATAGGAAAATGATGTATAATCTTTTGTCTGATTAACATATATAGTGCTGTGGGAGGACTAAGGACCAGTGTCCGTGGCTGATAATAAAAAGTTAAGAGTACATGTTGCCGCGACCGCTAATCGGCTTCGTATGATACAGGTTGACTTCGCTGACGATAGTGACCAGACGCGACGCGAGTATCTCTACGAGGAGATAGAGCGTGCTTTGAAGGCGGTTCTGCCTGATGAACGCACGGAGTTTCTGGAAGGATTAAGAAGCAAATTCCCCACTGTGGGAGACTTTGGCGCCCAGCCGATGTTTCAGGGGTATGAAACTAAGGAGCGTTCCACAATGGGTCGGGACATGCTTGATGACCCTAAGTCTCTTGTTCAACTTCTTGTGAAAATATTCTCAACACTTCCTACCAACGGTAGGGAATCCGTTATCAGAGGTTTGCAGGAGGGGGGAATAGGACTGCAGGGCTCGCAGGACTATTCGGAAGAATTGCTGGGGCAACTTCAAAACATACTTCAACCTGATGACGCAGCAGGTTTGCAGCCCGGCCGTGTGACTGCACTGGCAGCGGTGCTTACCGACTTTGTCATTAAGCTCGAACCTCTGGTCTGGAGTACTTGGCGTAAACTATCGCCCCATTCAAGCATCCGTCCGTCCGGAAATATCAAAGATACCATGAAGAAATTTACCGGTGCGGGTGGCGATGTGATGCAGGAACAGGTTTGCGATAAACTTAAAGAATTGCACCAAATTATTACCGCTATGATCACGGCCGTTGGCCGGGCGGGTGACCAGTTTGCCAAGCATCATTTATCCAAACTCTCTCCGTCTGAGATATCTGCCCTGGTTCGACTTGAACGCAAGGGCGTTCTGGTTAGTCATGAGGTGAAATGCTGGCGAAAATACCAGGAGTTGGCAAGTGAATTGACCGAAGCTTCCATTGAAGCACAGATAAGAGAGGCCATCGTTGATTGTGTCAAATCCTTGATGAAAGTAAGTCGACGTAGTTAATGCTGGAGAACGATTTATGGCTGTAGAAGGACAAATACATTGGTGTGAAGGGCTTTTTCTTCAGCCTCATCATCTACAATCCATGCAAAAATACATTTTCGACCGGTTCACAAGGGAACGGCGATTGGGCTGGAATTATCCGTATGGTGTAATTGAAGCGAAGATTTCCGATGATGAACTTGAAAACATGCGGGTTTCTTTCGATCGCCTCAGAGCCGTTATGCCCAGTGGGATTGAAGTTAATGTACCTGATAACGCGGACTTGCCCTCGTTAAACATAAAAGAGACATTTGCCTCAAGCAGCGGCTCACTGACCATTAGTCTCGGTGTGCCGGTGTGGTATGCTTCCCGCGGAAATGTTGTCGAAAGACACAGTGAGGGGGATTGGCGCTCAAAACGAACATACCGGGTAGCTGAGATTGAACGACCGGACGAAAACACGGGTGAAAATCCCCAGCCAATTCTTGTTCGTCGTGTAAATGCCAGGCTCTTGCTTGACAGTGACGACCGGTCGGATATTGAAGTGTTGCCGCTGTTGAAGATTGCCCATGCTGCCGGTGAGGATGCCGACTTACCTCGGCGAGACCCTGCCTATATCCCCCCATGTATGGTCATTACCGGCTCACCGGTCTTACAGGAGCTTGCACGGGATTTGACCAGTCAGATTATGGCGAGTCGAAATGAGCTTGTATTACAAATCAACCGTGGAGGATTCAGTATTGACAGTATGCGTGGTGTTCAATTTGAGCAGGTCCTTCGCCTGAGAACGCTTAATCATTTTAGTGCCAAACTTGCTTCTCTTATTCAGGTCCCCGCTGGTGTCACGCCATTTGAAATCTATGTGAATCTCAGACAGCTTCTTGCCGAACTTGCTGCTTTGCGCCCGGATCGGGATCAGTTTGATGTTTCTGAATATGACCATGACAATCCCGCAATTGCTTTCAACGAGCTTTCACAAAAGATTAGAGCGCTGCTCAGGGGCGCTGTGGTGGCCAGGTTTCTCAAGGTTGCCTTTACCAGGGATCATGCGGAGGCGATATTTTGCGCCGAGCTTACCGATGAAGTTTTTTCGTTGCCGAACGAATATTTCCTTGCTATTAAAACCAAGGAAGACCCCAGAGCACTGGCTCAACTGGTTCTCGACCGTGACAAGTTTAAGTTGATGCCGCGAAGTCTTGCCAATCAGCGTATCTTTGGCGTGAAGCTGTCTCACGAACCTTATCCCCCTGTAGAATTGCCGGCGCAAGTGGGACTTCATTACTTTAGATTGATTCGTGCGGAGAGTGCCCGTATATGGGAACGCATAAAAAAGGAAAAGGCCATTGCTGCAAAATGGCCCGGGATTGAGTCATCTGACTTTGATATCACACTATACATGACTGTTCCGGATGTGGAGGCACAAAAATGACACTGCTTGAACTTTGCGAACCGCTTTTTCAATATGTGTGCAGTCTTAGTCGTACGGCAAAAACGTCTAATACGTTGGACGCTTACCAGGTTCGCGGCAAAATTAAAAGAATTCTCGATGAGATGAGGACGAACTCCACCAGTTCACACGAATTGGCAGGCCAGTACGAAAAGGTTGAATTGACTCTTATTTTCTTCGTTGATTTTATGATAAAAGAGAGCAAATTGAACCTGACATCCGAGTGGGCCGAATTGGCAAGTGAAAGGAACGAGCTGGCCGGCGATGAGAAATTCTTCGACTTGCTCGATGAAGAGTTGGCTGACCCAGGCGAAGACGCTGCTGAAAGGCTGGTCATATATTATACGTGTCTCGGCCTGGGATTTACGGGTGTTTACATCGGCCAGCCTGAAAGTATCCGTAAACTGATGCTGAGAATATCCGGTCGCATCTCCAGTATGATGGATGCCGACGAGGAAGCTTTTATTTGTCCGGAGGCATACGAAAGTGTTGACACCAGAAACCTTATTGAGCCTCCCGGCACAAAATTAGGTGGTATCGCAATAGCCTTAGTGGGCCTGATTATCGTTTGGTTTATCGTATGTTTCTGTCTGTTTACGTGGTCCTCAGGAGAAGTAGCCAAAGCGATTACAACCATTACCGCCGTTGAAAAAAAACCTGTCGTAGATTTGACGGATGACGAGGGCAATTAGCTTTAAAAGGAAGGTATAACTAAAATGTTGTCTCGACTTTCAGCTTTCATAAACCTGCCCATGCCACTGAAGATCGGCATCTTAGTGATAACCGGCGGCGGGATTATTACGGGAATGTGGTATTTGTTATCCAGTCTGCCCCAATGGATACGCTATGTTGTAATCATAGGTTTTGCCGTCGTAGCACTGCTTGTTGCGCTCTATGTGCGTTTTCTGAAGCACTTGAGGAAACGCAAAGCCGCTCCGATGGAACAGGGCATAATGGAAAACGCTTCCGCCGCTCCGCAGGGAGTCAGCGAGCCTGCAAAGATGGCCCGGCTGGATGACTTACGTAAACGATTCGAAAGCGGTATTGAAAAGTACCAAGCTGCCGGCAAAAGCCTTTATGATTTTCCCTGGTATCTCGTTGTGGGAGAACCCGGTTCAGGTAAGACCGAGGCGATACGACATTGCAATGTTGGTTTCCCTTCAGGATTACAGGACCAGTTCCAGGGAGCTGGCGGTACGGTGAACATGAACTGGTGGTTTACCGACTACGCAGTTATTCTCGATACTGCCGGCCGTTTAATGTTTGAAGAAGTTGAAGCCGGCGGCAGCAGCGAATGGAACGAGTTTTTAAGCCTCCTTAGAAAATCTCGTCCCAATTGCCCGATTAACGGCGTCTTTCTGGTAATTCCTTCAGACAGCCTTATAAAGGATACCGCCGACGAGATAGAACAAAAAGCCTCCAAGATTGCCCGACAGTTTGACGTCGTTCAACGGATTCTGGATGTACGGTTTCCTGTGTTTGTGATTATCAGCAAAAGCGACCTTATCCACGGTTTCCGTGATTTCTTCGAGAACATTGAGGACCCCCAGCTTCAACACCAGATAATGGGCTGGTCAAATCCGGCACCGCTCGATGAGCCGTACAGCCCCGATTTTATCGACCGGCACCTTACGGCAATTAATGGACGTCTTTTCCGACGCAGGCTTGCTCTGGTGCAGCAGATAATGGCCGAAGATGATATGGGCCAGCAGCTTTGTGAGGCTGATGCTTTATATGCGTTTCCTCAGAGCCTCAGCAAAATGACGCCGCGAATGGCCAGGTATCTTGAATTAATATTCAGTGTCGGCAGCCAGTGGTCCTGCAAGCCGCTGTTTTTCCGTGGTATTTATTTCACCTCTTCTATGCAAGAGGGTTCCGCTCTCGATATGGAACTTGCCGAATCGCTCGGCGTAGCTGTTGACTCGCTTCCGGATGGCAGGGTCTGGAAGCGCGACAGGGCTTTCTTTCTCCGGGACCTTTTCATGAAGAAGGTTTTCCGTGAAAAAGGCCTTGTTACACGCGCGACAAACGCAAAGAAGATGTACACCCGTCGTAAGGTTGCGGTCTTACTCTCAGCCATTGCAAGTGTGATTCTCCTTTTGTTCTTCACTGTTTATGCCGCCATTCGTTGGGACAGGAGCATCGGTGGACTGAAAGAGTATCTGACGTATGTTTCACAGGAAATGCCGCGGCTTAGCAAACTCCAGATAATAAACGATAAACACGAATATGTCGCCAATGCTAAAATAGACTTACGCAGTGGTAAAAAGGTCACGAAAAGTGACTTCTATACCCAGCTTGTCGGCATGGTGGACCGGTGGAGGAAAGATAGTGTGCCATGGATTTTTGCTCCTGCAGCCATGTTTTCTGTCAGCATTACACCCAAGAGCTTGAACGAGGCCCAGGCGATTGTCTATGAGAAAGGTGTCCTTCAGCCGTTCCTTGAAGAGGCAAGCACGAGGATGAATTTGGAGAAAAGCGGCCGGTGGAGGCTTAACCAGGCCGACCCGGACAGTGAAGCCGCATTGAAAGTTCTTCACGCATTGCTCTGTATTCGAGCGGAAAGACCTTTGAAAGAACCTGTTTCGGAAGATGATGAAGAACAGGACATCGCATATTCAGCCAAGACTTTTTTGGACCCCCTCTTCAGATGTGCATTTGGTACCGAAGAGAATTTTGACCAGCGATGGAAAATTTATGAAGAACAACATAAAGAGAAATTCCATAAACCTCTTGGTATGATTTATGGTGATAGCGATAAGGATAAGTTTAGGGTACTCTGGCCCCCGGCAGCCTTTTTGAAAACCTCTCAGGACTCTGCGGATACCGCCTACAGTCCAACAATTACATATGGTGTCGAACTGTTCAATAAGTATTGGGCTGACCCGAACATAGTCGATACGGAACATGGAGACCAGTTCGATATCAGAGCTATAAAAAAGGTTGCTGCTGCTCTTGAAAGATTCGGTGCTGTTGAGAAAGATATACTCAGCATTTATGATGCAGAGCCGGAAGAATCTTTTGACGCCCGTAAACAGGAAACCATCATTAGCGGGTGGGATGAGCGTGAACAGGAAACCTTCATTAGTGAATGGAGAGAAAACTTCGAGGAGCTCCACGACATTAGAATTAGTAAAGTTTTAGCTGACAGTGCTCTCAGGACAGTCTCTTTGTTACAGGCCAGATGGAAGGAGGCCGCCATGAAAGCTTCTGCAGAAATTGACAATAATTATGATTTCCTCCTCGAAGAGTTGAAGCACGTCGAAGAAGATGACGAGTTCCTTTGCGGCATTCAAAATGAGCTCAAAACGGCTCGTGATGATTTGAAAAACAGGCTGGAAGATAAGGAATTTAAGGCAAAACTCGCCGAGCTTGATAAAAGGTTTTACAGCAGGGTTCGCAACGATGCCAAAAAAAGACGTTTATATGAGATCCGTTATGAAATGTATAAGCAAGCTTATAGCCAATTTGGCGCCTTAGAAGAACATAGAATTGATATTGCCGAGCTTATCAAACGCATCGAAGAAGCACGAGAAATAATTAGAGAATTGCGAGGCCTTAAGCAGTTGGATGAAAACGAACACGCCGCCGGGGATTCCCTGTTTGCCCTCAAAGTGGCTGAAAGAAAACACCTGACGAGTATTGCAGGAAAGCGTATAAATGAGTTAATGACAAAGTATAGTAAAAAGTTCCCCCTGGCCAAAAGCGGCGTCCAGAATTTAACCGGAAAGGAATTGGCTGATGCGCAAGACTTGCTACGGGAAATTGAAAAAATACAAGAATTGCTGCAAATTCAGCTATTAGAAGATAAAAATCTTGCCCGCATACTCAAGGTTCTCAGATGCCTTCCTACCAGTGATTCCCCATATTACTGCAAGATAAGCCTTTTAGACGCAGAGGATCAGGGTGGTTTGATCAATTATCTCAGAGATATAAGGATTTCCCAGGGAAGCAAAATCGGCGATAGAAACAGAACTTCATCAGGAGAAGAATTGTTTGCAGCAGAATACCCCGGCAAATCGATTAAGGTGGAGTGCTATAGATATGCAGGCGACGAAACTCCGACGGGGGGGACAAAACAATTCGAAGGTCCATGGGCCTGCTTGAAATTGATGCACGAAGACCCTGATGTTGAAGAGAAAAGATTCATAGCTGTTAAACTAAAAGCTGAATATGAGGGCCAGGAGTTGGTGTTGCGTTTGAAGCTCGAATTCTATAGAGATCCTAGCTGCACAGAAGAAGAGAAGATCGCCGTGCCGATGGCTAAGGACTGGCCGTAGTAATAAACCATGTGGTGATTTTCAAGGGAAGCTAAATGTTGGACTCCGCCATAAAGAAAATTGTCAAGCGCTTCTATCCAAAGGGGCAGGACGACCCGTCAGAAAAGGTGTTCGTTGCAGCATTTGGCAAACATCCCGCCTGGGATGACCACATTGACGATATTGGCCTTGACATGGATACACTCATCGCCGCAAAACGTATCCTTTATGTTCAGGGTATTGGCGGCAATATTGACTCTGGAAGTTGGGGTAAACTCCAGGAGAATCAACAAATAGAAGATTTCAATCATGTGTTTGTGTGGTGCATGGGCCGTAGCATAATTGTTGGGCGCTTATGGTCTTCCAGGGATGGTAAAGGGCGTACAAGTTACCCAATGGTGGTTTGTGCTCAGTGCCTTCAACTATCGCTGGAATGGATACTCGAAAACATTTTGCCCGGCTTGGAAAAAATCGAAAAAACCTGCGTAGAAACGACTTCCGCCGATGACGTCCGAACCACAATTGAAAATGCCCAAAAGGAGTTTCGTCAATTGGCTCACCAGTGTCCGCCCTGTACCGATTTGCTCCAAATACATTCGGATGCTCTGACAAAGATTGCTGAATGCTTTGAGGTGGGCGGAAACCACGAAGGCCTCCTCCGCATCCTCTACCATATAGAACGGGAAGTCGAACGATATAAACCTGATACTGTTGACAGCAGGAAGACCAAAACCTTGACCATGCGATCAGCATTGCTCCGTGTTCCCGCATCGCCGCCCCCTATGCCGGAAGGCGTGCTCTGGTGGATGAGTTTTCTGCTTGACAAGCTTGGCGTGAATACACCCCTTTTAATACTCATGCCTCAAAAAAATACCTGGATTGACATAATTATAGGTGAACCTGCCGTCGCACAGTTGTACTGCCTGCGAGCTCCCCTCAAAGGGGTTCCTCTTACCAGCAGTGTTCCATATAACATGGACGCGGAGTTTATCAATCGAGCTGATAAGCTCATCGAGGATTCGCAAAGTGGCAGCAATGGGCAGGTTTCCATGGGGGCGGACTCTCAGTAATTCAGCAGTGAGCGTCATTTGGCGGAATTACAGTTCTGTTGGTCATCGGCAGATAGCTTTGCTGTTTTTCCTATTCTTACGGAGGGTTGAGGGTCTGCGCCTTGAGCGTTGCTTGCTTCGCGAACATGGTTTTTCCGGCAAATTGGACACTATACATCGGCAATGCTCTCCATTTTTTTACTCTTAACCGGACTTTTCGGGTAGAGAAAACGCTCCAGGCCCCTATATCAGTACTGATAAACGTGAAAAATGGCAAAAAAAATATTTTTTTGTTTTTTTCTTTTACTTTAGCTACTGATTTTGGTAAAATGAGCGGTTAAGAGAATTTTCATCGCCCGGTTGTTGTGTAGCAACCGGGTCTTAAGGGGCAAAGGTTTGTTGGCTTGTGGGGAGCTTTTCTTTGCCCAACGGATTGGGGTGTTGAAGGTCGTTAGTTTTAAGGATTCAAGGAGATTCATTTTAAGGAGATTCATACGATGAATTATGCGACAAGGATGACATGCTTTGGTCTTGCTTTCCTTTGCTTAGCACCTTTTGCTTGTGTTGTGGCCGATGTGCCAGCCCGAGACGTTCCTGTCAAGACCGAAGCCCAGTTAGAGATGGAGAAAGAAGCCCAGGCCGCCCAAAAAATCAGAGCCAAGCGAGACTTACAGATTGAGAAAATTAATCTGCCTGAAGACGACACCACTCGTTTTGAGGTAAAGGAATTGCGTATCAATGGAAACACTTTGATATCGACAGAAAAATTATTAAAGGATTTGCCTTTGGTATATGACGACTCCGATGTTCCGCTGAAAGAGGCGAAAGCAGATTTGAAAAGCAAGCTTGATAAAGCCAAGGCTGAAAGAAAGACCAAATACAGACGTGATAGGGCCGAAGCTGAAGAACAGGACAGGGAAGGGTTGTATGACGAGTACAAAAAGGGTATTGAACAACTCGAAGCTCGTTATGAAGAAGACCTTGCAAAACTCGAAGAGCAAGCACGGCAAAACCTTTACAATTTAAGGGTGATCCATGAGGTAATCGAACAGCCCGGTCAGACTCATCAGGTTTCCACCAGGACAATGAACGGTTTAACAGAATACATTCTCTCAGTTTATCAAGGCCGTGGGTATGCGGGTATCTACGTGTACGTCCCGGCCAAAGCCGTTCAGGATGGTGCCAAGCCGGTGCTGAAGGATGGTGTTTTGGTTATAGAGATACTCGAGGCCAAGGTCTCTGACACCACAACGAACTATCGTAGACATGATCCAACTTCATTGGAGCCGGTACCATACATAGATTTGAAAGAAGGCCAAAAGCCAATTCTCAGCGAATCTCTCCTTCTCGACTGGTCGCCGGTAAAAGTTGGGCAGGTGGCAAATCAGAAACAGTTGGATGATTTCATCAACCTTCTCAACCTCAACCCTGACAGATATATCTCTGCAATCATATCAAGGGGCAGAACCTCAGATACCCTTAGCCTGGGATATGATGTATATGAAAGAAGCCCATGGCATTTTTATGTGCAGGCGGATAACTCGGGTTCCGATGAAAGGAGGTGGAGTCCAAGGATTGGAGTCGTCAATACCAATCTGACAGGCAGAGACGACAGGATTACCGCCATATATCAAGGCCCTCTCGATTCGCATCCGGTGGACCCCTTTATTAAGAATTACTCGGTCTTTGCAAGTTACGAATTTCCGGTATTCACGCCTCGTTTGCGGCTGAATCTTTATGCAGGCCACAGTAACTTTGATTTAAGAACGGATATAGCCGGAGGGATCGATTTCCTCGGTGGCGGTGATTACCACGGTGGCATCCTGCGTTTCAACGTATTTCAGGCAGGTGGATGGTTTTTTGATATCACGGGTTCGCTGAGCCATGAAGAAAGCAGAATATCTCCTTCATTGGGCCTCAAAGCCGAGGTTGAGATGGACTTATGGGGGGCAGGCTTTGATATTCATCGCTCAGATGATAAATCAACCACCTCTTTTACGTTCAACCGTGTTCAGAGTTTTGGTGGTTCCAGCAAAGAGGACTTTGAAGAATACAGAACAGGCTCAGACCCTGATTTTACTATTTATACTTTCTCGGCTGGTCACAGCCAATACTTGGAACCCGAGAAAAAAATTCAACGAGTCAGTGGGTCTTTCAGAATAATAACGCCTAACGAAAACTTGGTCGCTGCGAAGATGAGCACCTTCGGGGGCTTGTACTCCGTCAGAGGTTACGAGGAAGATGGGATTGTTGCCGATGGCGGCATACTTGCATCGGTTCAATACGAATATGACCTGGTCAAACATTTCGAGGCTAAACAGAAACCTCTCGAGACTGAATCAAATGGAAGGCAAGCCGAGAAGCCCTGGCTTACAAAGCTGGCACTGCTGACCTTTACCGATTTCGGCCGGGCAAAGATAAAACATCCCGTCGCAACCCAAAAAAAGGTTCAGGAACTTTGTTCGGTGGGCCTGGGCATAGCGGCTACGATTGGGGACAACTTCGACGCAGGCATATATTACGGCTATCCACTCAGGTCAGCGGGTGACACGGACGTAGGAAAGGGCCGATGGAACTTTAACCTTGTATATCGTTTCTAAGCGATTTAATCGAGAAACACGTTAAAAAAATGGCAAATTTAATGGTAACTAATAATTTGATCAGGAGGTAGAGAACATGAACCTTACAAAAGAATCAAAATGGTATTTTAAGCAGGCGATTGTTTACTTTTTGTCGTGTTGTCTGTTTTTCAACACGTCTTCTGTTGTTCTGGCAGCCGCAGTACCCGGCATGATTGAGGGTGAAAATGTTACCCATGGTACCGCTGCTTTTAACACTGCCGGCAACAAGACCACAGTAACGACAACCGACATGAAGACAATAATCGAGTACGGCCGGTTTAATATTGATGCCGGTAAAATCGTTCACTTTAACCAGCTCGCCGGCGTTAGTGCTGCAACGTTGAACAGAATAATCCAGGCCAACCCATCGCTGATTAACGGCACCCTCTCGAGTAATGGCAGGCTTGTTCTTATCAATCCCGCCG
>JGI10211J34971_10000957_pt1 | contig 24030 bp, 19 predicted proteins | sample Etolagsediment_FD_34971 | JGI IMG/M metagenome (IMG submission 34971)
CGGGCGTAACGGGCGTGACAGGGAGTTCGGGCGTAACGGGCGTGACAGGGAGTTCGGGCGTAACGGGCGTGACAGGTGTGACCGGCGAGGCTGGCGCTCCGGCTTGCGAGGATGTTGTAGTAACCGCGAAAGGTACGTTGGGGGGTAAACTCACCTCGGTAACATTTACAACATCTAACATACACTGGTGGGAGTTGAACGGATTAGTATGTGTTCATGCTCCGAGTGGTGAATCGTTCAATGCGAGAGTGAACCTATTACTTGATCCTAGTGTTGGTGCGACGGTAACCGATGATGTGTTGGACGATGCTGTGGGTGTCGGTAATACAATAACGGTGTGTCATGGGAATTGTTTGTTTGGCCCGACCGGCGTGACAGGGAGTACGGGAAGCACGGGCGTGACCGGAGCCTCGGGCGTGACCGGCGTGACAGGGAGTACGGGAAGTACGGGCGTGACAGGGGCCTCGGGCGTGACCGGCGTGACAGGGAGTACGGGAAGTACGGGCGTGACAGGGGTTACGGGTCCGACGGGACCTGGAATGGAATGTCATTTTGCTAATGTCAAAGGAACCGTTGCTGGTGCAACCTACACGTTACATATCGACAATGATCCGGCTCAAGAGATTACGGCAGTAGAGGTCAATGGTCATGTTGGTATTCAAGATAACGATGTAGTGTTTGTGTGTTATCACGAAGATGACGAGCAATGGAAGTTCGAGTACAAGATTGAATGGTGGGCTACGATCAACAATGAAACTGGAATTCCAGGGACATACAGCGTTAATCTGAAGTCGGACGAGGTTGGAGGTACGGATGTCAATGCTTCCGAGATAGACGGTCAACATAATATACCAGACGGTACTCCAATAATGGTGTTCAAGATGGGAAGTACATATTACTTCCAGTACCGTCATTATTGGGAAGCTACGATTACTGCTGATGGTGGTGGCGGAGACTATACACTTTCTGTTGAGGGGAATGCTGAGGATGCCCATGAACTAAATCATACACCGAATATACGAATCAATACGAATGTTCTGGCGTGGTATGATTCGTCTTTAACGAAGTACTTTTTCGAGTATTCGGAGTCATGGTGGGGTGAGATCACAGGTGAGTTGGGTCTTGGTATCTATCAGGTGACGTTAGATCATAATAGTGTGGTGGTTAACGCGGGAGAGGTGAACTGGCTGGAAGGTCTTGAAACAGGCATGAAGGTAAGGGTCTTCCCTACTACGGACCTTGGCGACGAGTCGTGTGATTATGATTTTGAGTTGGCGAACTATTCATGGTGGGGAACGATCAGTGACAACAACGAAGACGGTACATACGACGTTGACATTGGTCTTGGAGCCGATGTTACCGCTACAGAGATCAATCTCCGTTCGGATATTCCCGAATCTCTCATAACGGTGAGGGTGTGGTGGAGCTATACGAATGAACGATACGAGTTTGAGTACACGCTCGACAACAACTATTGGGCACAGATCACCGACAACAATGACAACGGAAACTATGACGTAAATGTGTACCTCCCAGGACACGCACTTCCAGTTGCGACTACGGCTGACGAAGTGAATGGCAATGATTCTGTGCCAGACGAGACATGGGTGAGAGTCTTTTGGGACGAAGAGTTGTTGCAGTACGAGTTTGAGTATTGTTGTGATCCTGAGAGTGGTGGTGTGTGGGCGACTGTAGATTCGTATGGCAGCGGTCAATACAGTTTGACGATTGATGGTGTACCTGGACATTGCGGTCAGGAGGTGAATGGAGAGGTTGTGCCCGCAGGAAAGATCGTGCGTGCTTTCTATGACGAGGACTCGGAGTGCTATGAGTTCGAGTACAAGGGAAGACGTACCTTTGAGGCGGAACTGACTGCTGAGACTGGCGGCGGTGTTTATACGGCAACTTTGTTCGATTATGAAACCGATGGTAGTAACCTAGCGGGTGTGACGGTTACGGAGGTCAATGGACAAGAGAGCTTGTGTTCTGCTGGAAACTCAAAACTTCGTGTTATTGTTTCGTTCAACCCTCATACGGATGGATATGAGTTTGAACATATCAAGAACTGCTCTTGGGGTACTATCACTGGAGAGACAGGTCTTGGTATTTACACTGCGACTTTGTACAACGCAGGTGTTGGCGGCATAGATTTGACTAACCAGACGATAGGTGAAGTCAATAACCTGGAGGGGATTCCCAACGATACCGTTGTTTATGTGTGTTACGACGATTGGGATACTCTATACTGGTTCGAGTATCGTTTTTTGGACTATTGGGGACAGATCGTCACTGACAATGGAGATAGTACGTATGATGTCCAGATAGATGCTTTGGGTAGACAAGAGACGGTAACGGAAGTGAATGGGGTACGTGGTATTCCTGTTGGGCATTTAGTTCGTGTGTACTATGACCCCGTTGCAGATGATTACGAAATGGAGTTCTTCCTGAGTTGGATCGGGGAGATAACGACGAACAACTTGAATGGTTCGTATGAGGTGACAAATGCGGTGATAAATGGTGGGGACGCGGTTACTGTATGGGAAATGAATGATAACAATTATGTACATGAGAACACGTATGCTCGTGTGTCGTGGGACACGAACGGTGGGCAGTTTGAATTTGTGTCTGACATAAGGCAATGGTGGGGTGTTACCTCTAATGAAGCCTTTGGTGGTGTGTATGACGTTACCATTGAAGTTAATGGAGTCCCTGATCAGCTTATTGCGGGGGTGACGGAGGTAAACGGTGTAGAGGATATTGTGGATGGTACATGGGTCGCTGTGTTCTATGACCCGGTGTCTGGAACATACTATTTCGAGTACCAAGATGTTCCGACTGCTCTAACTGGGGCGACTGGTCATACCGGGGCGACCGGCCACACCGGTCGGAGCTATTGTGACGCAGGGGTAGTTGTTGCTTGGAGTTCTCCACAAATAGGAATACAGATTCCGTCTAAGAATTGGGTTGTTGGAGCACCAGTATGTGTTTCGTTTCCAGCGTGTAGCGACGATCCGCCAGAATCTATCGACGGCACTATTGCTTCACTTATGGGTGATGAAACATATATCAACCTTGATAGAGACCCGCAACAACCGTGGGCTTGTGATTCTGAGGTTACGGTTTGTTACGGAGGTTGTAACGATGGTCATACAGGGGCCACCGGGCACACAGGGGCCACCGGTCAGACAGGGGCCACCGGGCATACCGGTGCGACGGGTGAAATAGGGCCACCAGGAGATAAGTATGCGATTATTGAAATCCCTGAAGGTTCCGGTAATTACTATTCTATGGTGACAATGGAATCGCCGGAGGTGTTGTTCGTTGATGCTGTGCGCAGTGCAAACGTATCTGGTGTTTCAGAACGATTCAGCATTGACGATAAGTTCGTTGAAGCATGTGAACCGGGTAGCATTAACGTTATGTCATTGGTACCGGACAAGCCCGTGAAGTGTGGGGCGCATGTAGATGGACGCAGTGTGGTGATTGTTCAGGATGACGAGAGTGTGCGATATGCCTATTTGCTATGTGGTGTGCGACGTGGTAGAAAGGGAGTCCGATTCGCTCCGCGTACTTCGAGACAGGCGAAGGTGAACCGAATCTTTTGGGATCGTTTGATAAACGGCCCTCTGCCAACAAATTGAGATTGAAATACGGTGAACGAATTCAGCGACGGGAACCGTGTCGTGTATCTCGTAATGAGGAACACGGCTGGAATAGAGGACATTAAAGAGCGGCTCGCTCGTGTCGGTGAAGCTGACGACAGGATAGTTGTTCACTTCCGTGAGGATGACGCAAGCGGGACGCGTTACGTGCCGGTTAATGAAGTCCTCGAAAAGATCAGCGAACGTGCGGTGGACTATCGCCTAGTTGTGGAAAACAAAAGGGGGGATCGGTCGATGTGTGCCGTGTCCCGTTTCTACGGTGGTCTGGGCGACATCGTTTCCATGTATCCGTCGATCCTGACTATTGCTACGCGTTACGAAAAGGTCTATCTCTTCATTCCGCAGATATACCATTTCTTCTTCCGTAACATTCCGAACGTCGAGTGTCATGACCACACGCATACGTTCAGGCGTGGTACGAACATCGGTTTGTTGAAGATACGGTATCCTCACCTCTACAACAGGTGTGGTGTTATCTATGACTTGTTTTGTCCCGCCATCCGGTACGAAATGCAGACAAACTACAAGCCGAAGAAATCTCGGTTGGAAGTGTTTGCCGATGCGTTCAAGGTAGAGCCGGAGCCTCCGCGGATTAGCCTTCCTCCACCTACTTTCGATTTGCCGTCTCCGGTTGTAGGTTTCAATCTCTTCAGCATGAACCGCTCTAAGGACTGGCCGATTATCCGGGTACGGTCAGTGTGCCAGGAGTTGGTTAAGCAGGGGATCAATGTTGTTACGATGGACATGGACGTTGGTATAGCGGAAGCTCGGTCGTACGTGGACATGACGGTGGAAGAGTTGTGCTCTATGATCTCCGCTTTGGATTGCATGGTCTCGACAGATACGGGGCCGTTTCACGTGGCCGGTGCGTGTGGCATTCCGGTGGTCGGGTTGTTCGGGCCAACGGATGGTGCGTTGACTGCGAAGCATTACGAGAACGTGAAGGTGATTCACGATCAGAGAGACGACGCTTGCTTCCGTCCGTGTTACTTTGCGACCACGAATCGGTATCGGTGTGCGAATAACATTGGGGATTGCATGAAAGACATTAAGGCTGAACAAGTGATTGACGCAGTTATGGCCATTGTCTCGTGAGAGGGTCTTGTGGTATGATGGGCAATGAAGAGACGCTTGACAGGATGCAAACGCACCTGGACGAACTCCAGAGGCTCGTAGATTCGCTCAGGGTGACGCCGAAGGTGGAAGAGGACACTCCGCAGCATCTACGTGTAAGCAGCTTTGAGGCGCTCGTCAGGAATTATCCTTCGGGATTAGGTGTCAAGGGAAATACTGTGTTGCATTGTGCGGACGGGAGAGTGGCTGAATTATTCCGTGGTAATTCGAGGGTGTCGGTTATGGCCGATGCTGCTGAGGATGCGATAGATGTTACCTCTCTCGAAAATGGTCGTATGGCAACGGACTGGTTCGGCAAGTTCGACCGTGACTTTGGAGTGCGGATCAAGGAAACGCTTGGGAGTCCTCTTGTTGCCGTGGATTGCGGTTCTATGGAGTGGGGTGCAGCGAATTGGAGTGCGCTTGTATCTCAAGTCAATGCGAACTTTGTGGTGTTGCGTGGGCAATTGTCTTTCACTTACTGCTACGACGGGATGTTGACGGGTCGGCAGTTTTTCAGTATCTTGAACGCCGCAGACTTTTGCGTAGGCGAGGAAGGAATGATCCTCGATATGGCTGCGCTCCTGGAATGTCAGGGTGCGGCCTTAGTTACAGAGCGCGGCAGATACAACATGGTGGAGTTCCCTGGGAGCGACGGCTCGATTGGCAATGTGTCATACGATGCCGTGCTTCAGCTTGTACGCGAGTTGTGTAGAACTGGCGTTTAGGTTTGAGAGAAAGATGCCGAAGTGTCAAGTGTATCTGAATCCAGAAACGGGCTTCCTGGAGGTTGAGTGTGCTCGTACGAACTCGTATCTCCTGAAGCGGATCGGTACGCTTGGTTGGAATGCAGCGCGTATGTGTTGGTCGATGGGCTTTACGTTGAAGAATGTGAAGTCATTGGTACGTGAATTCGATGTCGATGCGGACCCAGACACGTGTGAAGCGATCTCCGAATTGGAGATACAGGAAGAACGTGTCTCGGAGATTCTCACGTGGGACGACTTGAAGTGTGAGCGTGACATCTTGCATTTAGTCGGGGTCGAGAAAGCCTTCGATGTTCCGCTTAGGATTCCGAAGTTTAAGAGTGAAATACTTCGGGACTTCCAGAAACGAGGGATCCTTTTTGCCCTTCGTCGTGGGAGCGCGTTGATCTGTGATCACATGGGTCTCGGAAAGACATTGCAAGCGCTTGGCTACGCGTTAATGCTCAGAGCGCAGGGGAAAGCGAAGCAGTGTCTAGTGGTGGTGTTGTCCAGTCTGAAGCACAACTGGCGTGAAGAGATTGAGAAATTCTGCACAGTTGGGTGTACGGTTGTCGAAGGGACGGCGGCTCAACGTCGGAAGTTATGGCGTAGTCGGTCGTTCTTTCTTGTGGTGAGCTATGACATCTTGGTCTCTGATCTGGGTATGAAGAAAAGAACTGGCGTTGAAGCAAAGACAGATGCGATTGCTCCTGACGGTTTTGACGTGATCATGCTAGACGAGGTTCACAAGATCAAGAACCATACCAGTCAACGGACGATGGCGATCAAGTTTCTGAAGTCCCGTTATCGGCTAGGACTCACGGGGACGCCGGTCGATGGTGCGTTGTTGGAATTGCATAGCATCATGGAGTTCATTCAGCCTGGCGTCTTTCCAAGGAAGTGGGAATTCGTTGACAGGTATTGTGAGGTTGAACGTCGGCATGGTCGGGGTAGTGGTGAACGAGGATGGGTGAAGATTGTAGGCGAAAAGAATGTACCGGATTTCAAGAGGGTCCTGCGGCCGTACTACATTCGTCGGTTGAAAGACGAAGTGGTTCCTGATATGCCGCCCAAGGCGTATTCAGTGTTCTACGTCGATCTTAGTCCGAAGGAACGGGAGTTGTATGAGCAGTACAAGTCGGATGCGTTGGCGAGCACGAACATGGATGGCTTTACGATGACAGTGCGGTTCAAGCAGATTTGTGATTCGCCTGAGCTTGTGGGAGAGGAGGACGTGCCGTCGAGCAAGATGGAAATGTTCCTTGAGATCATTGAGGAACTGGCACTGAATGGGTTCAAGGTACTAGTCTTTTCGCAGTACCTTCAGATGTGCAAGATCATGAAGCGGGTTTTGAAGGAAAAGGGGTATCCCTTTCTGGAGATTTCGGGGAGTGTGCGAAGCTCGAAGAAAAGACAGGAGACGGTTAAACGATTCAATGCTGACGACACGGTTCCATTTCTCTTGTGTACGGACGCAGGATCGCACGGACTGAACATACAAGCGAGTGACTACGTGATTCACTACGACGATTCGTGGAGTCCCGCCGTCATGGAGCAACGCGAGGATCGCTCGCATCGAATTGGTCGTGTAGGGAAGGTGAACGTTATCCGGTTTGTGACTAAGGATACGATTGAAGAACGTGTGATTGAGGTCTTGGATCGGAAGAAAGGAATGAAGAGACAGTTGTTTACAGACGATCAGGAAGTAGTGCGGCGCATGTTCACCACGAAAGAGATTAAGACGTTGATTTAGGAGCTACGATGGCTTACAAGCGAGTTGACTACGAACGCCAGATACTTCGTCTGTTCTTGCGGAACAAGCGTATTCTGAGCAATTATCGAATCGAGGTTCCATTGACTTTGATGTCGAGTGTTCGTCGGATCATTCTCCGCACCATCTACGAGTTCTATGAGTCTCACGTCCGACACTTGAAGCGACAGGTAATGGGTAAGAAACTGCTACTTGCTGAACTGGAGCAGCGGAGGATTAAGAAAAAGAGAACGCAGGAACTCATGGCGGTCGAGGTGCGGGAGATATTCAGGATCAAGGATGTTGAGAATATCAAAATTCTTGTGTCCAAGCTGGAGCAGGAGGTCAAGCGAGATCACATTATTGACGTGACGGTAGGGGCCGGCGAGAAAGCATATCATGGTGAAGTCGATAAGGCAGAGGAAATGCTTCGGCGGTATACGGTGGAAAGTCTATCGGCAGTAGGTCAAGAGCAGCCGATAGTGTCGGTGCGGAATACTGAGGAAGCTAATTCCATTCTCGCGAAGCGTCGTGCTCACCCGGAAGAATACGCTGGTATTAAGACAGGCTTTGATGCGATAGATAACTACCTTCAAGGTCTCTTCCGCAGGGAGATTGTGAGCATTATGGCTCCGACTGGTTATGGGAAGTCAACGTTTGCGCGAGCGTTGATTCTTGGTATGTTGAAATCGAATGGGAAAGCTCTCGGTGTGCTTCATATCTCGAATGAGGAAGATCGAGATCAGATACGCTTCAAGTACTACTCTGTCTTGACTCAGGTCGAGTATCCGAAGTTCAAGACCGCGGCGGCGACCCCTGCGGAGGTTAAATCAGCGGGGAAGAAAATGCGGCGGATATGGAATAGTAAGAGCGACATTCACATTAAACGGATTCCGGCCTACAGTGATATATCGCATGTCGAGCAGGTGTACGCCATGCTGGTAGACGAGGGGAATCCGATTGACATATTGTTGATCGACTGGGCGGAACAAATGAAACCGCTCGATCCGACACCGGATAGTTACGAGGGAGAGGCTCGGGTCTATTCAGACATCTTGAACTTTGCGTATGATCGTAACTTGGTGGGTCTCATTTGTTCGCAGTGTACTTCCGAGGCGTATGGTGCGGATGACATAGATAGTGGGAGTCTGAAGCTCATTACTGGGTCGAAGAAAAAGCCGTTCATTTGTCACGTCGTCATGTTTATCAAGTCTATCGGTGACGATAAGGACAAGACTGAGAACCGTAAACGCCGGGCGACTAAGAAATCATATCGGAGGCTGAAACTACGTGACGGGTCGAACCGAGCGACGTGTATGGTGTTGAAGTCGAGGGACGTTCCGACATTCTACTTCAAGTACGACATCCATCCGTCCACTGGTATCATCTACGAGGCCCCGGGCACCTACACAGAGCATTCCTGGAGGTAGTTCGGTGACCAAGTGTGTTACGTTGTCCAAGATAAAGGAAGGGAGAGGGGTGACGGGAGTCCTCTTGGTCTCGTCGTACTCTCGGAAGGTGTCGCAGCGGGGAGCGTACTACGATCTTGTCTTTCGGGACAAGACAGGGGAGGTAGCTGGAATCTACTGGAGCGGTGACTTTGAGAAACGGGTTAAGCGTGTTTCGAGTCCGTTGCTGATAGTGGTGGAAGAGGAGCGTGTACAGACATGGCAAGACAAGCCGCAGATTGTCGTTACTGACTTCGAGATTGTTCGCAAAAAAGAGGTATCGATCTCCCACTTTCGATACGTTGGCTGCAATCGCAAGTCGGAGGTGAAGGCTTTTGAGACATATCTGGGTAAGTTTACGGACGGTTCGTTGGGGAAGGGAGTGGACCCTACTTGTGAGACTATTGTGTCTGCGTTTGTAGATTCACGATTCTATGACGTATTTCTTCGGTGTCCGGCGAGTGCCCGAGGGCCTTTCTCGTACGAGGGAGGGTTGTTGAGACACACGAACGAAGTGATACGCTTTGGCCTTGCTGCGTTGTCGAAGCGGTGTGGCGCTTTCGAGAAATCGGTGTTCTTGGCAGGGGCGATGCTTCATGACGTGGGTAAGTGTGACTCGTTTTCAACGGACGGGTTCACGATTGATTGCTCGAAGGAATGGGAGTTGAATGGTGACGTGTACCTGGGTGTACAGGCGTTCAAAGAGTTGTGCTCAGGCCGTGATTTCGATAACGAGGTCGTTCGTCTAATCGGACACCATATCGTCTCGCATAAAGGGAAGCCGGAGTGGGGTGCGTTCGTGTTGCCGTCAACTCCCACGGCGCTTGTGCTTTCGGAGGCGGATCGTATGAGCTTCCAGAGCGAGAATGTCTTTGGGGAGAGTAATGGATAAGCGAGACTTCCTGGCTATTGACGAAGCTATCGAGCAGGGTCTCGTGGACATTGTGGAAGTCCTGGAGGCTCTTGGGGTCGATACAGGGAAAGGGGTGGACTCTTCGGGGGAGTTGAACCTTACGTGCTTGACGAATTCTGAGACTGCGCCGAGTTTGTTCATTAACACGAGGACGGGAATCTACAACTGTTTTTCGTGTAAGTCGGGTGGTAACTTCCTGAAGCTAGTCGGTAGTTTGCTGCGAGACGGAACGGAATCGTGTACGGATATTGACTGGGGGGAGGCGTGCCAATATGTCCTGGGGAACCGTGACATATCGGAATTGAAATACAAGGCGTTGAAGCGCATGATCCTCGCCCCGGACGAAGATAAGGAAGAGGTGACGCTCAGGAAATTCGATCATCTATTTCGAGACAGATATTCGACACCGAACTATAGCTCGCTAATGCTGAAGTATTGGGTCGAGGATCATGGTGTTGCTGAGGAAACATTGCGGCGTTTCCGTGTGCGTGACGTGTTTCGTGGCTACTACAAGTTTCGGTCAATCATACCGATTCGTCGAGGGCGGAAGCGTGTGGCTTTCGAGGCTCGCATGTACTTGTCGAAGAAAAAGTGGGAGAGGTTGAATCCCTGGAGGTTTGCGAATGAGGGTTACAGGAAAGTTCTCTATCCGAGAGGTTGGTCGAGCAAGGAAAACGTGTGGGTTTCTGGCTCGCCGCGTGGTAAAACAGTGGTAATTGTGGAAGGAGTTCCGAACGCGATGCGCTATGTTCAGTTGGGTTTTGTGGGCATGGCGATTCTGGGAAGCAAACCACACGTGAATCAGATGGCTGAGATTTCTGAGGCCGAGCGGGTTATGCTGGCCTTTGACCGAGATAGCTCTGGGCGTTCCGCCCGCAAGGCTACTTTGGAGATCATCCGTGAGAGTTACGGAGGGGGTATTTTCAAGATTGGTATGCGGAAGGAAGGCACGGACCCATGTGACTACAACGATGACGCGCTTATGGATGGTGTTGATAAGGCAAAGGATGTAAGCGTGCATAGCCGTGTTGCTAAGTTGCTCCAGTTGCGTGGGCGACAGGTGAGTGTTGCACGAAAGCCCGAACGTAGGAAGCGTTCAACTTAAATCGTTCTTTAGACTCTATGGAGGCGTAACCATGAAGCAGGAAGCGACGGGAGGTTCACCAGGTTCTTGTATTGGGCACTACAGTAGTATCGAGGAAGCATGTAAGCAGTGCGTCAAGAGTGACGAGTGCCGTGAGTCAACTCGCGAGCGTAAGCGTGCTCGGCGCAAAGATCGTAACGCCAAGAGTGGGAAGGCCGAAAAGAAAGTCGGAGTCCCCTCGAAGGTTACGGCGGTTTATACCTCAGCGATTGCGAAAATGAGCGATTCGTTTACCTTCGCTAAGGTTACGTCTTCAACGGATGGAATGAAGACGTACTTCCACAAGAAAGTTGGGGGTAAGCCGAGAAAGGTTGCCGTTCTGGAGTTCTCAATGGACGAGGACGGGAAGTATGGTGTCGTGTTACGGAACGTGAAAGGTTGGCCAAACGAGTTCAACTTCCCGGTCAAGTCGGCCAAGACTATCGAGCGGAAGAGAAAGCTCATTGCTACGAAGCTGAGAAAGTAGGACGGTCATGAAGACAATCAAGCAGGCTAACAGGGTAGTTCCGACTACTGAGTTTGAGTACGTGGATTTTGGGTACGAGAGGTTCAATCCAGTCCAGTCGTCGATCTATCCTTTCTTCGATAAGGATGTCAACATAGTTGTCGCGTCTCATACGTCCACTGGGAAAACGGATGTAGCGACGGCGGTGATTGCCGTTAGTCTGCGGGCCGGTAAAAAGTGTTTGTACATGAGTCCAGCAAAAGCGTTGGCGGACGAAAAGTTCAAGTACTGGTCTGATTTGTTTTCTGACTACAAGGTCGGGATTCACACGGGAGACTACAACGCTAGAGCACGTGACATCTTTGATGATGATCTTGTGATCCTTACGACAGAAATGTTTGATTCTCAGTCGAGGAAGGCCAAGTCACTCAAGCATATTCGTACGGTCGGGTGTGCCGTGATTGACGAGGTTCATATCCTTCGGGAAGAGAATCGGGGACACAAGGTCGAGGTGGCTTTGATGCGTTTGTGTGAGTGTCAGCCGAAGGTGCGACTTGTGTTGCTCTCGGCAACGGTGAGCAATGGGAAGGATTTGTCGAGGTGGGTGGAAGGGATCAACGACCACAAGACCGTGTTTTACTACTCGACCTGGAGACCAGTGCGCTTACAGAGGAAGTACGCAATGTACTCCACGATGGATGATATGAAAGGGAAGATTGTTGGACTCATAAGGAAGAACCTGAATGAGAAAATTCTGGCGTTCGTACACTCAAAGGATTTCGGCTACAAGCTCCGGGGACACTTGCTGGCCTGCGGAATCATGACGGACTTTCACAACGCGTCGGTGCCGAAATCAAAGCGACACGAACTGGAGAAAGCGTTCATGACTGAGCGTGGCGGGTTGAACGTGTTGATTGCCACCTCAACGTTAGCAATGGGCGTGAACCTTCCGGCGAGTCTGGTGATCATCTGCGGTGTGACTCGCGGCAAGTCCCTTATGGTGAAACCTTCGGAAATTGAACAGGAAGTTGGGAGGTGTGGTCGAATCTTCGCCGCAAAGATGGAACAATACGTTCGTGACCACCGTGACAGGTCGCGTTCCGTAGTCGAGGAAGAGTATCGAAGAAAGATCAAAGGGGCGGTGTACATTTTCATTCCGCAAAAGAACTTTGGAAGCTACAAGGCCCGTCTGGAACATCCGAGTAGTTTCAAGGTTGATAGCGCACTACCTGACAAGTACGCGTTGGCGTTTCATATCGTGGCTGAAATGTCTAGGAATCGGATCAGGTGCTTCGATGATCTGGCCGATTGGTACAATAAGACCTTCGCGTGGTTCCAGGGCAAGATACCGTCTTTGGGGAATGTGCTTACAGAGCTTGTCAAGAAAAAGGCAATTGAGATTGATGGAAAGTCTCTTCGGCTCCGCAACCTGGGAGAGATTGCCAGCAGGTTCTACTTCAATCCTTTTGACGTGTACAGCTTGCTCCTGAATTTTCACACGGTGTTTCAGGGGAAGCACGTTGATGATGCCTCGCTTGGATGGGCTTTGTCGAATTTCCATGCGAACCGTGGCACCGTTAATCGTTCTGAGTCGGAGGCGATTGGTGACTATAGCTCTGCGTTGGCCAATAGACACACCCACAAGTACAATCGCGGCTCGGAAAAGATTGGGGCCATTTTCTTCCATCGGATGACTGGACGTGGTAACAGTGGTTTGTCGTCCGTGGAAGCGGTGGTCATGTCGGATGTTGGTCGCTTGTTCAACGTGTTGAAGGTGCTCGTGGATCAGTGTACCGGTTGGGATCGCAGGTTCTTTGAAAAACTGGAGGTACGTGTCCAGTATGGAGTGTCTTGGAGCGAAGCGGAGTTGTGCTCCGTGAAGGGAATTGGTAGGGAGAAAGCTCGGGCGCTTTCCGAGTTAGGCTACAAGACGTTTGAAGATGTGGTCGCGGACAGTGATAATGCAGCCTTGAACGTGCCAGGAATACGGAGAGTCGTTTCAGATTATGAAAAGCAAAAGCAACGGAAGTGAAGACGACTTCGCAGATTTTCTCGGAAAGGTGGTGAGGGAGTCCGGTAGTGAAAAGGTGCACCGGTGTGTCTCTCTCGTCACTAAGGAGCCGTTCAACGAGTTCTATCAATTGTCGCTCATTGGGATTTTGTGGAAGGAACTCGGTGCGGATACGGCTATGGATTATTGGGCGATAATCTCAGAGACGAAGAATTGGCAGTTCTTGGGGGTGGAAGTGAACTCGTTACTCACGAAGCGCCGCAAGGCGAAAGGAGAGAATCATGGCCAAAAAGACAGCCGTAAAGACGCCGCCGGTAAGACGTAGAAAGCGACGGAAGGGGAAAGTAGGACAGGACGTAATGCTTCGTGTTCAGGCCAAGTTGGACGAGGTTCTGGACGAAATGCGTGTGAACTTCGGAGAGTTGGCCGAAGGTGTTTTGGGGAGTGGTCGGTTGACTCAAAAGCGTAAGGAACGTCTAGCTGACGTGCTCGCCATCCTGCGCTATACATCCGACCTGTTCTCGGTCTATATGGTTCGCACGGTGAAGTTCAAGGATGACTGGAGAAGCGACGACCTGGACGTTCGTGTTACGTTTGCGGAATTGAGCAAGCTACTGCGTCAGCAAAAGGGCGTGGTTTGGGAAGGTTTTGAGGATATGGAGCCTGAGTTGGCTTACAAGATATTCATGGACATTGCTCTTACGGCCATGCAAGGAATGAGACGGTTGGAACTGGAGAATGACGTGGATGTAGAGCAAGTCATGGGAATGCAAGATGCCTTAATGACGGAGGACAGGTATGACGAGGACGAAGACGAAGACGACGAAGACGAATCCTAAGCGCAAGAACAAACGAAAGCGAAGTGCCGCACAGCAAGAGGGAATGTGGCTGACGCGGCGACGTATTCGTGAGTTGCGCCGGATGGTACATTTCACTTTGCGCGACCTTGTACGTTTCTACCAAGGTACCCCGGAAGCGGCCAAGGAACGCTTTAAGAATCTCTCAGAGCTATTTTGCTATCTGAGCTACTTCGTTCGGATGAATGGTGTTGAGCCAGTGGTGTACGACGTAACGGAGAGGTACTCCCAGTTCGATTCAAAGACATACGGGTGGGACAGGGAACTGGTGGTGGTGGAATGGCAGACCTTTGCCGCGGAGGGAGAGTTGTTCAATCAATCGGTGGTGCCGACTATCGGTGCGTTGGCAAGTGCGGCTCGTGGAAAGCGAAATGTTATTGAAGACGATGGGCGCGTTACTCAGAGGAAGTCCGGTGAAGCCAAGAAAGCCAAAAAGTCGAAAAGTCGAAAAGCCTAGAATGAGTATGGGTGGCTTTGTACCTCTTCATTTCCACACGGAGTACTCTCTCCTGGATGGTGTGGGGAAGCTGCATAGTGCCGTTGAGCAATGTGCGAAGTACGGGTGTCGTACGTTAGCGATTACGGATCACGGAACAACGAGCGGTTGGTTTCAGTTTGCCAAGGCGTGTGAAGAGTGCGAGGTTAAGCCGATCTTCGGTGTCGAGTTGGACGTGTGCGGTGACAACGATGTGGGAGATAAGCGTGAGTTTCCACGGCGTCATGTGGTGTTGTTGGCCATGACTCAGAGTGGCTATTTGAACCTCATGAAGCTCGTTACTAAGGCGTGGCAACATGAATACAATGGACGACCTCGTGCGAACTACAAGCTATTGAGACAACACTCGAAGGGATTGGTATGTCTTACAGGGTGTGTGGAAGGACCGTTGTCGGCGGAGATATTGTCTCAAAGCGGACGGGAGGAACACGAGTTAGAACGATTAGTAAGTGTTTATGGCCAGCGGAACGTGTACCTGGAGTTGCAGAGTTTGGAGCTTGAGGATGTAGAGCGGGCGAATCTCCGACTTGTCGAGTTGTCAGGCTTGTACGAGATTGAACCGGTGATCACGAACAACGTCCACTATATTGAGCCTGGAGAGGACAAGTATCGGATCGCACTTCACGCAATGGCGGAAAAGCAAAAGACGGTGGCGGACCTGGAGAGGGAGGCTGCACAAGGGGACAATCCTCGACCGCAGCATTGTTACTTGAAGGGAATGAGGGAACAGCGACGTACCTTCCGCGAGTTCAATCCGAATGTTCCGTCTGAGGTGGTCGAGCGGGCCTTGGAGAATACGAAGATCATTGGTGATCGTGCGAAGGCGAGCTTCAAGAAATTCAAGAACTTGATGCCCACAGTGAAGGTGCCTAGAAAATACCGCGGAGACGATGGTCAGTATCTCCGTGATCTGACGTATCGTTTTGACTTGGAACCGTTCATTGCGAAGACACGGGCAAAGTGGCGGGCGAAGATGGAAGTGGCTCGTGGTAAACAGGAGAAAGACAGGTGGCGGTCGAAGCTCAGAGGACTACGGAAGGAGTACGCAGAAAGAATCGAGTCGGAACTGGAGCTAATGATCTCGCACGACTATGCGGGATACTTCATTCTCGTCTATCGCATCTACCAGTTTGCTGAAAAGAAAGGGATTGCTTCGGGGCCGGGTAGAGGGTCGGTGTGTGGTTCGTTGGTCGCGTTGTGTCTTGGTCTGACACACATTGATCCGATCTTTCACGATCTGCTATTCGAGAGGTTTCTGAATGTACACCGTCATGACCTACCTGACATTGATATGGATTTCGATGATCGTAGGCGTGACGAGGTGAAGCGTTACCTGGAGACAAGCTATGACAGTCGTTGTGTGGCGACAATCGCTAACTTTACGACGCTGAGTGAGAAAGCTATCCTTGATGATTTGCAGCGGGCGCTCGGGGAGCCATCGAAGGCGGTGGTCGAGACCATGAAGGATAACCTGGTGACGAAGGAAGCCGGAGAATCGGACATTTTGAAAGAGAGTTTGAAGCGGGTGCCTGAGTTGAAGCGGATGGCGAAGCAGTATCCAAAGTTCTTTGAGTATGCGGTGAAGCTGGAGGGGCAGATACGACACTTGGGAGTCCATGCCGCGGGGGTGATTGTTACACCGAAGCCTTTGTGGAACTACCTGTCGATTGAGAGGAACGTCAAGAAAGACATAGCGATTACGTCGTATCCAGGAGAGTTATGCGAGAGCCTGGGTCTTGTGAAGCTAGACATCCTTGGGGTCTCGACTATTGGTGAGATCGATCAGGCGGAGGATATGATTGGTGATCGGTTTGGGTGGGTTGATTTGGACTTTGAGGATCAGGATGTTCTTGCTCATTATCGTGACGGAGATACGACAGGGGTTTTTCAGTTCGAGTGTGTTAGCGGGTCCACGCGTATCCTTGGTGGTACTACGGTCGAGGAAATGTTCGACCGTGGGAGGCCGATGGAAGGTATTTCTGGGAAAACTCGGCGTGTGCTTTCTCCGGTGACGAGTTTGAAAATACCAGTGTCTCCTGAGACCGTGGACGTGGAAGCACTGGTTCACTTTGTTGGTGAGAAATCGTGTGTGTGTTTACAGACAGATGACGGGAGTGAGATTGAAGTGGCAGAGGATCACGTGTTCTTTACGCCGGATGGTCGTGAAATTCGGCTTGCAGACTTGAAGAAAGGCGACGAGGTTCTAGTAGTAACCGATGATCGGAAAAGTGATTGACATTGTAGATAACGTAACGCCTTGCGGGGAGCTTCCTGGAGTTCGTCTCCGAACACGGGAAAATCATCCTGTTTGCTGCGGTGGTATCATGGTATCAAACGCGACGTTGTGCCCAGGTTGTCACGTGCGGTATCATGATGGCTGGAGGTACGTCGAAGATGTCTGGAATGTCGGGCGGTATGACGACTTGGTATCTGTTCAGGTGGCTCGGTGGACTCTTGGTCTGAATGCAATACGGTTCATGACGCGAGTGCTTGATGTCAAGATGTTCAAGGTGGAAACGGTTGGGGGTCGTTGTGGTGTTTTTGGTTCTAAGACGGTCTTTTTCTCCGGGGACGGTAAACAGTTGAAGACGCGCCGGCTGGAGCAGGGTGCCTCATTGTTGTGTCTTGAAGTTAGACGAGAGGTTGAGTGGTTATGGAACGCAACTACGTTCTGAGGAACAATACTCGGATTGAGACCAAGCTCGATGGATTCAAGTTCCACGTGCGATTGGTCGTGGCCGACGAGACTGCGGCTGAGTTGACGATTGATACTGGAGACCTGGAGAAAGACCACGGTCTCATGGTGGTAGTGGACGAAGATGACGAGGAAGTCGAAGGTGACTTTCCTACCACTGGGGGGATTGAAGTGTCGAACGTGACAGGATACTTTTCGCTATTCGCACACGGTTGGAGGCGCGGAGATATTGGATTCTCAGAGGAAAAGAAAACGTTGTCGTAGCTGCGGGAAGAAACGGGCGGATGTTACTCCGTCAGTGTCGCGTTGTTGTGGGGCCAAGCTACGTCGTAAAGTGTCGCGAGAGAACGGGGAGTGGGTCGTAATTATGCGTTGTCGTGAATGTGACCGAAGCGTTTACAGGGTGAAATGATGTCTGGACTACTACACGTTTTGATTCTGGCGTTGTGTGTAGAGGCGGTCGTTGAGGTGGTGCAGAGTGACGCCTTCGATTGGCTCCGTAACTGGTTGCACCGTGGAATCGAAGAGGACAATGAAGAACCGTTTCTCTTGAAGTTGGCTCAGTGTGCGTTCTGTCAGTCATTCTGGGCGTCCATGATTCTGAGCTTTGGCTTTGGACTGAAAGTGGGACTTGGAGACTGGCTCTTTTGGCTGGAGACTCCGGTTCTAGCGTTGGTCGTGTTTCGTCTCTCTCATGTGGTACACGGGTCGATCAATACCATGCTTGGCCTGGGGCGCATTTGCATGGAAAAGGTGTTCATTGTTGTGAGAGGGGAAGAGGACTAGCATGAAGATAAGTGTCGCCAAAATAGTTGAGAAAAGACGGGTCGGCAAGCGTCGATGTTTCGACCTCACGGTCTGTGATAAGGGGGTCAATTGGTACCTTTGCTCGGGTAGTGGGAACTGGTTTGTGACTCACAACAGCGACGGGATCAAAGAAAAGTGTCAGGCGATTGGCATAACGGAGTTCGAGGACGTGATCAACATGGCGGCTATGTACCGACCGGGGCCGCTTAGAGCCGGGTTTACGGAGGACTATGCGGAGAATAAGAAAGAACCGGATTCGATTGAGCACTCGCATCCGAGCGTGAGGTTGATCACTCAGGATACACACGGTCTGATTATCTACCAAGAGCAAGTCATGAAGTTGTTCGCCGATCTGGCGGGCTTCCCGTTGGCAGATACGGAAAAGGTTAGGAAGGTGATCGCGAAATCGAAGGGTAAGAAAGGGATCGAAGAGTATCGACAGAGGTTTGTCGAGGGGGCTATTGAGAATGGAATGAAAAAGGCGGAGGCCGAGGACTTGTTCGGTGCGATTCTGGAGTTCGGTGGGTACAGTTTCAACAAGTCGCACACGGTGGCGTATTCGGTTGTGAGCTACAAGACGGCGTGGCTTCGTCACCACCATCCGTATCCGTTCTACACCGCGTTGTTGCATAGAGTGAAGCCGACCGACGATGACAAGTTGAAGGCGGTCTTACAGGATATTCGCAAGCATGATGTTCGTATTTTGTTGCCGGATGTGAACCGCAGTAGTCGTGACTTCGTGCTTGAACGTCGGGAAACGGCGAAGCTGGAGACGAAGGGGAGTAGAGTGGTGCGTGTTCCGGTGGTGGTGCCCGGTGACGACGATTACGAAGGGATTCGTTGTGGAATGATCAAGGTGAAGGAAGTGGGGCCGTCTGCTTGCGATTCGGTTATGGCAAATGCGCCTTACCGGTCCTTTGAGGACTTTCTGATTCGGGTGGCGGAGGCGAAGAACGCATCGGTGGATCGACGTGGCGTAAACAACATGATTGTGTGTGGGTTTTTCGATTCTCTTCATAGGAATCGGCGGGCGCTTTCGGAGAGCTATCAACTCCTGAGAGATACGTTGAAGCAGCCGGACATTAAGCGTTCCCACGAGGAAGGTATTCGGTTTTTCGAGAACACTTCCGCTATGCGTGCTTTGGCCAACGAGCGTTTGGGCAAGTATCGGCGCGGCGGGGAGAGCTTTGGGGACTTGGTAGTTCAAGTCATGGAGGGTATTGACGAAAAGCGGAAGGTGAAGGATTGGTCTAGTGAGGAAAAGGAAAGACGAATCGAGCCGCTTTACCCAGGTATGTTCAACACGTATGCCGTGGAACACTTTGCCGAGACGCTCTCCAGGTTGAAGACGAGGGCAATATGTAGTCTCGACAGGGTGGTTAAGCTCCTGGAGAAAATGAATAAGGAAGCCTCGGGAGTGGAATCGTTCCGAGAGCATTGGGCATGTACTACCGGTGTGGTCTCAAAGGTGTTCTATTCCAAGTGGGGGGATTGGATGGCGAAGTGTCCAAAGGTGTCTGAGCTTGGCAAAGGTGGCAATAGCGGTGTTGGTAAGTTTCAGTGGCACGCGAAGTGGTGCAAGTTGGTACTGAGGACACCACTGGACGAGACAGTAATGTGTTCAGTGAAGCCGGATGTTTTCCGGGAGTATGGCTTCCTTGACGGGATTGCAGAGGGGACCCCGGTCGTTTTTGCTTGCCGTCTAATGAATCTTAGTCCGAAGCCAGAGATACATGGAATTGAGTTGTTGTCTGAGCTTCGCAAGATGGTGAACGGGGAGTGTAAGTTCAGCAATTTTGCGTCTCAGTTAGCGCGGGGAACTCTCGGTGGTTTCGACGTGGATCGGCATGGAAAGGTGATCAAGAAAGACAAAGGAAAGAGGAAGAGGTGAACAAGCAGGTTTGTTTCGTATGGAATGAGAAAGACAGGGAGCGAATATCGAGGGAGATTCGTTACCTGGGCTATGCCTTGCGCGGACTTCCGGTATCGGTTGTTGAAGGTCGAGACGGTAACTCGGAGGAAGGAGATGTAGACAAGTCAGTGAAGTTTGGAGTTGCTGGATTGGATGATGTGGAGGACTTGGCTCGGGAGACGGGGTGTGTTCTGGAAGTAGCGAACAAGGAAACGATCAATGACCGGTATGACATAGTAGTGTGCCGCAGCTTCAGAGGTGGTGTTAAGGGAGTGTCCTTTGTTCGCTCTATCGAGGATGGTATTGACGAGTCGCTGCTTTACGAGAACGAATACGAGTTGGCATCTAAGGTGGTGTTTGCCTCTTTGGATCAGAGTGCGTACGAGTATTGGTGCGGGCGAACTGTGGGAAGGGAATCTGCCGGGGGAGAACAGCTAGTCTCCGTGATAGTCAGTACTCGAAACCACGCAAAGACGTTGCGGGGATCATTGAATAGTCTTAGGTTTCAGACGCACAGTAACGTCGAGATTCTTGTTGTTGATGACGCTTCAGATGACGGGACTATTGACATCCTGGAGGCAATGGCCGAAGAGGATGCGCGCATACAGGTCTTTCGCAGTGATACTCGTTTGTACTTGGCTGCGGCCTTGAACTTCCTCTTGTCGTCTTGCAAAGGTGAGTATGTAGCGCGTGCCGATACCGATGATTACTCGTCTCCGATACGGATAGAGCGACAAGTTCGTTGTCTTAATCGCAGGCACTTGGTCTCAATCTTAGGTTCGACAATGTATGAGGTCGGTGTCACGGAAGATGTGGTGAAGGTTCCAAGACACAAGCGTCGAGAGCGTAACTTCCCGTCACCAGAGTTGGCTAAGTCACTGCTTCGATGCTCTATTCTTCCGGCCATGCACGGCACGTGGTTGTTTCGGCGCGACGTAATTCAGCGTCTTGAAGGGTATGACAGTGATATGGTTTGGGCGGAGGACCTTGAGTTGTCGTGTCGGTTTGCGGCTAACGAGAGGCGATTCGGTGTCTTGGGAGAGTCGCTCTATTTCCGTGTTCTCGGAGCTAGTTCAAGTGTTCGTGACGAGGCCGTTCGGAGTGATATGCGTAGGAAGGCCATTGAATCACTTGAAGGTCCGAATGTGTTAGGTGACGAGACTGAGGAAGTGAAGGCAAGGCAATTTGCACAGCAACAGAGAGAGGAGGGAAAGAATCAGCAACAGAGAGAGGAGGGAAAGAATCAGGAAGAGTCAAAGACGGAAGAGGAACCGCGTGTCGTGCGCGAACCTGAGTCGAAAGTCGTGTTGCATCTGGGGAATAGCCTGGACTTTGGCGGTACGACTACGTGCATTCTCGATATGGTAAGAGCGTTGCCAGACTTGTCACACGTAGTGGTCTTTGCACGTGACCCCAGTCCTACGTTTGCCGATTACTTCCGTGAAGCCGGGGCGCGTTTGTATGTCCAACGTCCGTTTTCAGAGTCGCTCTTAGAGTTGTATGAACCGGATGTTGTGATCGTGAATAATCCAACGACGAGCAATTTGAAGGATCGTGGTGAGTGGTTGACTGGGGTGCCGGTGGTGTCGTTCTATCACGATCCTACAGACTTGTTCCTGGACCGCGGCGTCGTCATGTTCAACTCGTCTCAGACGGCTCGCCGGTGTGAGTCCTACGGTTGCAAAGTTCACGAGTTGCTTTATCCGTCCGTGGATTGTGAGGTGTTTCACCCGCATCCTTCGAGCGATAAGCGACCGTGCACGTTCGGGCGCACGTCCAGTGTGAACAATCCTAAGAAATTCCCCGTGAGTTTCTTGGAGATAGCTGAAGCAGTAAGCGGGGCTAGATTTCTTATTCAGGGGGGTGGAAAGTTCTACTCAGGGAACTCCGTTTACCGACGTTGTGAAGATAGGGTTGCGTTTCTGGATGCGAACGTGATCTTTGACAGGTATGTGACCTACTATTCCATGTTCGATGTCTTCCTTTACCACGTGTTTCCGAGGGTTGAAGGATTCGGTAGGACGGTGACTGAGGCAATGGCGTGTGGGTTACCGGTGGTGACGGACAACGTAGGAGGTGTGAAGGATCAGGTGGTGCACGGGTGGAATGGGTATCTCTGCGAGGACAAAGACGAGTTTGTGCATTGCTGCCAATTGTTGCGAGACGATCCAGACAGGAGAAAGTGGATGGGAGAGAACTCCAGGTCTCGCGCTATCTCTGGGTTTTCGTTCGATGTTTTTCGTCGTAGGGTGCGACGTATCTTGTCAAAAGTATGTGACCTATGATCGTCCACCACTTTGTTCCTGAGACCAATGTCAAGTGCATTGCAGACTTTACGAACGTGTACTACGGTCAAAGCTGCTTCATGTTGTCTCCTGGCCCTCCGTTGAAGCAAGAGGATTTATCAGTCCTTAGCCATCCGGCAGTTTTGACGTTGGGGATCAACAATGCGCCGATCATTCTTTACAAGCAAACGGGTCAGGTTACGGACTTGTGGGTCGGTTGTGACAGACCGAAGTGTTTCTTAGACTTCCTGTTGCGAAGCCCGAAGATGACGAAGTTCGGTACGTTGAAGCACGCTAATGAGAAAACAGAGGAAGGGGAGACCTACAAGAACTGCCCGAACATGTATTTCTTTGAGGTCGATCCTCGGTACTTCAAGCCGAGCAATTTCTTCGAGTGGCGTAAGGAGCTATTGTGGTGGAATAGCACGTTCATGAGTGCGGTTCAGCTTTGCTGGCGTCTTGGGTTTCGGAGACTGTTCTTGGCCGGTAGTGGCTTCCGTATTAAGGAGAAAGACAAGTACGGACACGAGTCGGGAATTACGAAGGAAGAGGTTGAAATGAACGCCAAGCTCTACCGGCGTATTGTGCGGGAGCTAGGTGACCTTCGGCGATACTGTAAGACAGAGGGATTCGAGATATTCAACTGCACACCTGGAGGGGAACTGGAGGTTCAAGGGATATGTCCCTCATTGAGCTTGCTAGAGGCCGTTCAGATGGTCACGGGTGGGTACCCGAGCAACCGTGACACTTTGCAGTTGCCGCATTGTAGTCGTCTTCGGAAAGGACGCGTGGTATGAATTTCAAGAGCGTCCATGAAGCTCGCCAACACATAGAGAATCACCCGAACTGCGATCTCTCGTCGCATACCGTAAACGGGGAGGCTATTGCAGGGAAGATTCGGGCGGAGGTATTGGACGAAGACGACTCGGAAGATGTTGTGCGTGTGCCGGTAACCGTGGACTACGCTTTTCAGATTTTCGGCTTGGCTGTCATTCGTTTGGCGAAGCAAGGCAAAGGTATGGGAGAGGAACTCCTGGAGCTTTTCCACGGTATGGCGAGTCTCGGTGAGGACGATGTTATTCCAGCCAAGGTTCGGAAGCGTCCGAAGAAAGGTCAAGGTCGAGACCTTCAGAAAGAGCGACAGTTCATTAAGATTTTCACGAAGCGGTATGCTGAGTACTACGGGAACAAGTACCCGGATAGGATTGACGCGATCAATGTCACCCAGATCGGGAATCTGTTACCCAAGTTGCAAGAAATTGGAGTCGAGACGGAAGAGTATCTCGATTGGCTGTTCCGGGTCTTTCTCAAAGGGGAGCGAGACGATTCGTTCTATCATCCTTTGTTCGTGCGTTCCGCTTGCTCGAATAAGTTGTTTGCCAGGTTCCAGTATCACCACAAGCGTACTCGGAGACAGAAACCGATTGATCCATCTGGTGACTTGTTGAAGCGAGCACGTGTGTTGTTCAAGAGAACCAAAGACAAGGAAATCGGAATGGCTATAGAGCGGTGTGAGGGAGGGGAACTTGCAGAGGATGGTTTGCTTCAATTGTTGATCGTTAAGTCCAGGAAGTACAGGAAACAGGACAATGGCAAAAAAGCGTAAGTTACCGCGTTCAGTTCGACTCATGCGACAGATAACGAAGAAACATAACACGGCTGCGGCCTTCGTAGAGGATTTCTTCGACAATGGATTCGAGACTTCCGCGGTTGCGGCTCGGAGGACATTGCAGGCAATGAGGGGCT
>JGI10211J34971_10000959_pt1 | contig 24004 bp, 18 predicted proteins | sample Etolagsediment_FD_34971 | JGI IMG/M metagenome (IMG submission 34971)
AACCAGTCATCTCTATTCAAAATTGGTAAAATGATTTTGGTTTTTTTATTTGTATCCTTTTTGTTTTTTCTACTTGCTCTTAATGCGGATTGAACTATACGAATATTTGATGTCATATTTTCAGCAAATACAACACCATCTAATAATGGAAAATCCCATCCTTCGCCCAAACAATAAACACAAGTAATTATTCCAAATTTCGCCTTTTCAAAATTATTAATTATTTCTTTTTGGTCTTTTGATTTCATTTCACTATGGTAATTTGAATAATATAAATCAGGTATATCAAAGTAATTATCGTCTAACAGCATTTTTATATATTGAGTTAATTTCAACGAATTATCCTTGTTATTTGAATATATCAATAAATGATGTGAATGTCCGTCAAATATGCTTTTCAAAGATGCAAACGCACTCAAAAACAACCTCTTATCATTTTCTTCTATAATATGAAATCTTGATAATTGTTGTTCTAATTGTTCTTCATTTGTAATAATGGTTTGAATAACATAATCACAAATAATATTTTCATTAATCGCCCATAGCAAACATTTTCTATCAATTATTTCTCCAAAATATTCAACATTATCATTTGAAACTACAATACCCTCATCGCACATACTTTCTAATTGTTTAAGTGTAGCAGTTAATGATAATTGTTTTACAGATGGAATGTTTAACATTTGAATATATTTTTTTGTAGTGTGTGCTAAACGCATATTATTTGTAGTTAAATGATGAACTTCATCTAATAGTTTCATACCAAATACAAATCTCGTATCTTGTGTTGCAGTATATACTTTGTGTGCAGATGAATATGTAGTTATTACAATACACTTTTTTTGATTATTTTCTAAAAATCGCATTATATTTTCAGTATCTACTCCACCTGAAACAATTAAATACGGAACACTTTGAAACAAAACACAAATAACTTCTTCCCATTGTTTCAATAATAATTTATTAGGAACACCAATAAGAATGGTATTTGAGTTTAGTTCTTGTGTAATCCATAATGAAATTAGAGTTTTTCCTACTCCACACATTAACACAAGCATACCTTTATCGTATTGTTGAAAATGTATAACTGACTTTCCAATAATAATAGATTGGTCGTTTCTTGGTATGTAGGAAACAATTTGGTTATTTGTTCTCTTGGATTTTAGTATATGAATTAATGATTGAATATTTATTTTTTTGATTATTTTTCTTACTCTGTTGCATCTTACTAAATCACTAATTTCTTGTTTGGTTAATTTTCTATATTTAATTCCAAGTGTAATTAGATAAGGTTCAATAAGAGTAATAATTTTTTTATTGTAAAATTCAGTTCCAGCATCATATTTAACATTTAATTCACGAAACTCATTTTGTAATAAGCGTTCAACAATTCCCATTTTTTCAATAGGAACTTCAAACACCGCTTCAAAATATCCTCTCTTAATCTCGCCAGTAGCATATTGTGTATCCCTTTCAGGAATGTTATTTGCTTTACCCATTTTACACGCATCATCAACATCATACGATGGATGATTTCTAACATAAATATATCCGTTAGTTTGGTTCATTTTGATAAAGTTCATATAAGTTATGTAATAATATAATTGTGAAATTATAAATCAATTTTTTATTATATTCAGGAAATAAAATAAAAAACTTTTAAGAAAATTGGCGTTTTAAATGTGCAAAGGTGTAAAAATAATATATTATATGTAGAAATAGATTTTATGATACATTTATAATTTATTTTTCTTAGATAGGAAATGTGTCACTATTTGTTTGAATTATTTTATTTAATTCAATTAAATTTTCACCTGTTACTCCACTGGTTTGTAAATCAGCTGTAATAATTTTATTTAAATTCTTTTCAGTATAATTAGTAGTAGGTATATTATATGTTGGGACTAAATTTATAGGTGCAGGTAATTTAAATGTATTTTTTAGTCGTGATGCTCTTAAATAATCTGAATATACAGAACGTAAAAAGTCTCCAGTTACAGTAAATGTACGTTGGTCTTTATTTCCAGTATATAATTCAGATGGAAATACTAATGTATAACATTCATAACGTTGTATAGCATGATTATAAAAGGAAGATAATAATAATTTTAATACACGTGTAAAGAAATCTGCATTTTTAATATAATAATAAATTACTTGTTCATTTGGGGTTAATGTTGTTTGTGCGTCTTTAGCAAATGTACCAATTTGTTTAGCTTGATACCAATTAAATCCTGGATAATTAGGATCACTTTCAAGTATTTGACTCCATAAAGTTGGAAGTTTTTGAGGTTGTAATACTTTAAGTAAAGGTACTTTTGTGTTATCATTATATTTTACATATTTAATAGAATTATTTAATGATCCACCTGGTTCAGGTAAATAAACAGTAATATTTTTACCATTAAATCCTTCAATATTATTTAATTGTACAGTAGCACAATATCTTTTAGGATTTTGATTATAATAAGCGCGACCCATGTTTTTAAAATCTAATACTGTCATTAAAAATGTTTGATTAAATGATATAGCTAATAAATATTGTCGTAGTTGATTTACTTTTGAAATAGTATTTAATTTATAATCAAATATAGTTGGATTATTTTTTACATTATAGGTTGGTAACCCACTAATTGGATAAGTTGGAGTTTGCATATCTATATTAAATAAATATATTTTTTCTATACATTTATTAATTAAATATTTTTAAATAAAAGCATTATTTAAAAATAATTTATACTTACTTAATAAACATTTACAAATTAATATTTACAAATTAATATTTACAAATTAATATTTACAAATTAATATTTACAAATTATAAAATTTTCAAATTAATATTTACAAATTAATATTTACAAATTAATATTTACAAATTAATATTTACAAATTAATATTTACAAATTAATATTTACAAATTATAAAATTTTCAAATTAAATTTTATATTAAAGTATTTCATTTCCATAAAAATAATTTTTATTAATAGAATTATTTTCAATAGGAAGACCTTCACCATCATTATTTACATTTGTTACATAAATAATATTATTTATATATGGTATTGTCATTTATATATTTTCAATATTTTTTTTTTTTAAGTTTCTTAAAAATTAATTTACTAAATATTTTGGAATTGGTAGATCCAATTTTATTTTTCTATTTAATAAATATTGAGTGTATACATAAATTTCTATTATTTCTAAAGCACTATATATTTGACTTTGTTTATAATTATAAAAATCTTGATTACTATCAAATTTTACTTGAAACTCTTTTCCTTGAAAATAAGCTAATTTAGCTTTTTCTAAAGATTCAAAAATATTCATATAATGGTCTTTATTTTTTAAATAAAAATATAATATGATATCTAATCTATTTAATTTTTTTAATTGTTGTTGAATTAATTCTAAATTATTTGTAGTAGTTATTAAAAAATTAATATTCTTCATTATATTAATTATTTCTCTTGCTTCATAATTTTTTCTTAATGTTAATTTTTCAATTTTAAATTCAAATATAAAATAATAATCTTTACATTCGTTATAATTCATATAAGCATCTTTATAACAAATTGAAACTTTTTTAAGATATTCTTCATGCATAAAATAATTAATTAACATAATATCTATAATACGTGATTTTTCATCTTTACGTGGATATTTATTAAAATTAATATAATAATCACCATAAATATGTAATTGATTATTAGACATTATATTATACTAGACTTAATAATATTATGGAAAAATAATAATAATAATAAACAAATTTTTATTAAAAATATAAAAAATGATTTTTTTATTTAATTATTTTATTTATATTTTATATTAAATGATTTAAAAAACTTATTATAAATAATATATATTAAATATATATTTATATAAAATGGATTTTGAAGAAAAAAATACTTTATTTAAAATTAGAAAAACAACCTTAGAAATGGTGCAAGATAGAAATTACATTATTCCTGAATCAGAAAATATTAATTTTGAAGAATTTGTTATTAAATATAATAACAAAAATTTAGATATTTTTATAAATGATGAAGTAAAAGGACCAGTATATATTTATTTTCACAATGAAAATAAAAGTCTATCTAAAAATGATCTTAAAAATTTAGTTGAATCAATTATTCAAAAATATATTAATAGTGAAATTAAAATTATTATATTATTAAAAGAAAAAGGAAATGGGTCTATTTTTAAAGAATTAATAAAAGAAGAATATAAAAATGTGGAAATTTTTATGAATAAAAATATGATCTTTAATATTACACATCATATTATGGTACCAAAACATAGTGTTTTATCTATTACTGAAGAAGAAGAATTATTAGAAAAATATAATACTATAAAAAATAAACTTCCAAAAATATTAAGGAATGACCCTGTTATTCAATATTATGGTATTAAATCAGACCAAATCTGCAAAATTATTCGAAAAAGTCCAGAAGTAGGTGACAGTGTTTATTATCGATTAGTAAAATAAAATATATATTATCATTAAAACAATAAGTAATATTGTAATAAAAAAAACTATATTATTATTAAATTTTTTATTTTTTATATTTGAATCAAAATTTTCTATATTCATAGATTGTATTTTATTTTTATAATTATAAAAATTAGTATTATCAATATTTTCTCTTGGATTTAATACTTTATATGGATATTCATATACTGGAAAACCAGTGGATGTATAATTATTTGGTTTAGGGTATGTTTTTGAATTTCTATTTTTAGTTAAATAATAATTATATTCAGGATAAAATGTAGATTGGTCATTAATAATTGTTGGTATTTGTAATTCCATAGGAATTTGAACAGGTTGTTCAATTGTATATTCTTTTTTTTTAATATTATCAAATTCATTATAATCATAATCTATTCCAAATTGATTTCCGCGTTCAAAATTGGCATTATCACTACCACCTGCTTGATTACATACAATACCTACAACTCCTTGTGCTTTTGAATCCATTAAATAACATGAATCTTTATTGTACGGTTTAGGTTTGAAAGTAGAACAATTTTTTTTACCTTGATATGGAACATTTAATCGTTGGTCTCGAGGTGCTGGTTGTAAAAAATTACAATATTGAAGTTCATCATCTTTTCTAGAAGATGGTTTCAATGGCATTGGGTATGGAGAATCTCCATAATAACTTGGACTTGGTACATTTGGTGCAGGATTTTTTATTATTGGTACAGGAAGAATATTTTGTGAATTATTTCCAACACTTAAATTATATTGTTGTATATCAATTGTGGACATTATTACTATAATATAATATATATTTTTAATTTTAGTTAGTTATTTATAAAATTATTTATTAAATTATTTATTAAATTTTTTATAAAATAATTTAATAAATAATTTAATAAATAATTTTATAAATAAATAATTAAACTAAAAATTATATTCTTAATTTAAAATATAATGAAAAAAAGCTCTAATATAGAAAAAATAAATAACTATATTCAAACTAAAAAAAATGATCAGGATTATAATCAAAAAATGATGATAGTACCTATTTTTTTCTTAGAATTTTATAGAGTTATTATTGGTTCATTTTTATTATTTTTTGTACCTCAAAAATGCGGTGATGAATTATGTAGTCTTTTACACAATATAAATACTACAGAACCAATTATACAAGCTGGGATGATTATGAATTTAGTTAACTTTATTGGATTTTTATTTTTATATGTTATTGAACTTAAAAGAGAAAATAAATTAATTAATTATTTAGAAGTAAATAGGTTTAAACCTGTCGATAATGAAAGTGTTGGAAAAGAATTAAAAAGAATAAATGATGAAAATAAAATTTTATCTATTTTAAATATTGATAAATTATATTATAAAACTGGTACATTCCTATTTTATTTTTATATTGCCAATGTTATATTAAGTTGCTTTGGAATTTATACACAATATTTAAATAATAGTACACTAATAGCACTTATAACAAATATATTGTTTATGAGCGGTAAAATAAGTGATATTATGGATATTGTAAATACTCCTATAAATGTTTTTTATAGTGCATATATTAAAACTAGAACACAATTTAATGATGTCGACCCAGATAAGTTAAAAATTTTAGAAAATAAAAAACGTGGTGAGTTTATAGATATACTTGATAATTTAGAAAAACAAACATCAAAAGTAATGTTTAATGATAATATACAAGAATATATTATAGATAATGTTAATGATAATATACAAAAATATATTATAGATAATGTTAATGATAATATTAATGATAATGTTAATGATAATGTTAATGTTAATGATAATGTTAATGTTAATATTAATGTTAATGATAATATTAATATTAATGTTAATGTTAATGATAATATTAATGATAATTTTAATGATAATTTTAATGTTAATGATAATAATGATAATATTATTGATAATGTTAATGATAATATTAATGATAATGTTAATGATAATATTATTGATAATATTAATGATAATGTTAATGATAATATTAATGATAATAATGATAATATTATTGATAATGTTAATGAAAAAACAGAAATAATTAATTAATCATATTGAAATTACAATTAAATAGATTATAATATATTAAGTTTATTGATGTATTACACCTTTGCACATTTAAGTCGGCGTTTTAAATGTGCAAAGGTGTAAAAATTATTCATAAGTTTCAGAATTACGCTGTTCTGGAGTATAATAAGGAATATTTGCAATTTCAAAAATTTCTTCTTCTGATTTCAAATAAATTACCTTATTATTTTCTAAATCTTTTAAACAATATTCATTTAAACTCATTGACTTTTGTAGTAATTTTTGTCGCAAATACACATTAAAATGCTTGCTTCCCGTAAAATACAAAATGGATGAATAATACGACTTATGTTCAACAAAAAGTAGATCTATACGCCGTGCTAAATTATATTTAGAAGTTTTACAAAATCCAAGGAATTTTTTATTTCCATTTTTTGTAAGTTCATCAATAATAAGTCCTTGTGTCTTCAATTCTTTGATAATTTTTGTCAAATAATTATGCTTCTTTTTTTCAGCATCTTCTTCATCGTAATTAGGATGCGTAATTAACACATCAATATCACCAGATGTAGTATGATTTCTACGATAACTACCACAAATTTCAAAAAGTAAATTAATATTTACCTTAGGAATTATGTTTGATAATATTTCTTGAATAATATCGATTTCATCCCGGGGAATACGATGTTTCATATCTTCATAGTGCTTTAATCCTAAGGAAATTTGATTTGTCACCTTTATATTTTCGGAGTTGATCTGTTCATTTAATTGTTCAATAGTAAGAATACCATGATTTTGAATCCAATCTTTCGCACGGGATTGACCCACACCAATAATGGACATCAATTCATGATACACTTTTTCTTTTGATTCATGATTTTCCAATTCTTTTAATGTACCAGTTTCTAAAATTTCATCAATACGTTGCGCAATTTTATCACCAATACCTTTAATATCATTTTTTAATTGAGATCCGTTTTTAATTTCTTTATTGTATTCTTTAATATTAGAAATTGCTTTCTTTAAGGCATTTAATTGCCATTTTTTAGAAGAATCTTCTAAATAAGAAATTTGAAGTCTTTCTAATTCACATAGAATAATTTCTTTCTTTGTATATTCCATAATCGAAATTTTGTTTTTATTATTTAATTTATTAAGAATAATATTAATTCTAATAAAATCTTTAAATTAATAAAATTAAATCATTTTTTAATTCTATTTTAATTTATTTTTTTTATATTTTTATATATATATATACATTATTATAATGCCTACTGTAACTTCATTATCTAATTCTGATGCTGCTTATGCTAATGCTGTCACTGCTGGAATAGCTTCTAATAATACTACTGCTACAACATTAATTCAAAATAAAAATGAATTATTAATGAAAAAAGATGGTATTTATCATAATCAATTAAAAGAAATTGAAAGTAAAGAAAAATTATTATTAACACGTGCCCGCATGCTTCAAATAGCACAAGATCGTAATTCTTATAAAACTAAAGTTTTATATACATTAATTGCAATATTAATAACAATTTTTATTATTTGTTTAATATTTTGGGCAATGAAGAGTAAAAAAAGTAATAGTTCAAAATAAAATTTATAAATAAATTATTATTAATTAATGATTTATAAAATACTAATGAAAATATTCTTTTAATGATTTATTTTAATAATTTATATATTTATTATATATAAATGGATGTAAATGTTCCATATTTTTCTAATAATATAAACCATTTAGAAAATAATTTTAAAAGTTCTTATTGTATATTAAATGAACAAAAAATTCCATTAAAGAATGAAAAAAATATTTCTGCATATTATCCTAAAACAAACACTATTTATAATAAAGATAATAAAGAAAATAAAAATTATATAGAAAATTTTAGTACAGAAAATGATGATTATATTTGGGGTGTAAATGAGAAAGATGAAATATTTAAAAAAAAATATAATGATTCATCATGGACAAAAGTAAATGGACAATTAAAAAATATTAGTGCTTCTGGTAAAGGATATATATGGGGGGTTAATAAAAATAATCAAATTTATGTGTGTAAAAATCCATGTAATGGTGATTGGAAATTAATCGATGGTAATCTAAAACAAGTAAGTGGAGGTAAAGATGAAGTATGGGGTATAAATGAATCGAATAATATATATAAAAGAAATATTGATGGAAGTGGAGAATGGTCAAGTATGAAAGGTTCTCTTACTAATATTAGTGCATCAGGAGATGGATATATATGGGGTGTAAATAATAATATTTCGCCAATTAAAATTCGTTTACAAATAACAATCGGTTCAAGTAGTGAATTAAAAGTTACAATACTTAATAAAATTAAAGAAATTAGTTTATTGTATAATACGGGTAAAATAATAGGACCATATGATGTATCAAATGTAGTACCAATTAATGATACAATGATTTTTTTTGAATTTAATTTACCAAAAGATGTAACAAATATTAATACATTACAAATTGAATTAGTTGATAACCCAATTATTATTGTTGAAATGAAAATTGATATTAAAGATTCTTTTGATAATTATCATAATATATTTAAAACAATTAATAAAAAACTTATTTCAAATAAAAAAAAAGAATATTATTTTGATACAGTTGATATATCTAAATATATACCAAGAATTTATAGATGTAAAGATAAATGTATTGGAAATTGGGAATATATACCTGGTAATTTAGATATGATTAGTGCAGGTTCTAATGAAGTTTGGGGTTTAGATGATAGTATTCCTTCAAAAAGACCTATTAGTGGAGATAAAAATTTAAATTGGGAAAAGATTTCTGGTTCTTTAAAATGGATATCAACTAATAATAATGAATATATATGGGGTGTAAATAATACTGATCAAATATATAGATGTAAACAACCATGTGAAGATGGACAATGGGAATTAATAGATGGAAATTTAAAACAAGTTAGTGCTAGTTATAATAAAATGAAAATTAAAAATAATAATAAAAGTATTGGTAATATAGATAGTGAAAATAGTATTGGTAATAAAAGTAATGATAAAAATATTAATAATATAATTAATAATAATAAACAATTTTCTAATTTAAATAGTTTATTACAACAACATACAGAATTAGTAAAAGAAAGAAAATTATATGAAAAAAATATAAGTGGTGCAAGTGATGAAGATTATTTATTATTAGCTAGACAAACAATATCAGGTATTTTTTTTCCTAAATCTGTAATTAATACTTTACAGTATAATGAAAATGAAATAAGTGATTTTAATTATATGAATGGTAAACTACTAACTAATAAATATAAATTTGATGATAAATATACATTTAAATTAGTATGGCAACATAATAACTTAAAAGAACAAATATGGAAACAATCATCCAATCCATTTTTAACTGATAAAGTTCATGGTTATGAACCAATTCAAGTTAATTATACTCAACATAAATGGGGTGGATTAAGATTTAATGGAAAAAAAGCAATATTATCTGGTTCTACTAATAATAATTGGTATTATGCTGTTGGAACATTTCAAATGTGGAATGGTGGTATACCAGGTCCATCAAGTCCAGTATCAAGTGTAGAACTATATGTTAAAAAAACTCAATATCAACTAAAAAATCCTCATGGTAAAAATGATATATTATGTAAATCCAATTTTAATTCTAATTATCCATGTTGTAATCAGATTGGTGATGATATAAGTAAAAAATATATTTGTCCTAAAAATATACCAAAATGTGTAGATTATAAAAATGGTATTCAATATGGAAAATGTATAGAAGAAAAAGAAATAAATAATAATAATGAATTAAAAGATATTGAAAATAAAAAAAAAATCGACTCTATAAATAGAAAAATGAGTTATTATGAAACAATTGTTAATAATTTAAAAATACCTTACAACAAATATTTAACCATAAAAAATATAGGAAATATTCTTAATGTATCAAAAAGTAGTTTGGGTGATACTAATAAAAATTTATCAAATATAACTGATTTTTTTGAAAATTTTAATAATTATACATTAGATATAAACAATTTAACAACCGAAGAAATTGAAGAAAAGAATAAATCATTAATTCAAAAATATGATCTTCAAGTAAATCAATTAAAAGAAATTGCAGAAAAAGAAAAACTATATAACCAAAATTCTAATATATTAAAAAATTATCAAAATAAAAACTCTTTTAAAAAAAAAATAATTTCATCTTTAATAAGTTTTATCTTTTTATTATTATTATTAATTATTGTAACATATATTTATTATAAAAGAAAATTACAGTAAAAAATAATTTTCTAATTTTCTAATTTTCTAATTTTCTAAATATTTATTTTTTATAATTATTTTATGTAATTTATATATATATATATATATTAATATGACTAACCCTGTAAATGTATTAGGAAAATATGGAATGTCGCCATGGGGTAAAAGTTGGAATAAAGTTCCAAATTATTCATTTTCAAAATCTGCAGATTGGATATGGTCTACTCCAAATGCTAATGAACGTGCTCCTACAAATGAAGAAATTCATTTTAAATATAATTATAATAATACTAGTGGAAATAATATATCAGCAAATTTTTATTTTATTGTTGATAATATTGCTAATATATTTATTAATAGAAAGAAGGTTACTGCAGATTACTGGGGTAATAGTCAAATAATTCCGATTGAATTATTAAAAGGTAATAATACTATAGAAGTACAATGTACAAATCTTGGTAATAGGCCAAATTCAGCAGGTTTTATAGCAGATGTGCGTAGTAGTAATAATAATAAATTATTATTTTCAACAAATGGAGAATGGGTTTATGAAACAAATTTTACTAAAAATATTTTAAATGTAAATTATTGTGGAGGTCAAAAATTAAATAGTGGATTTTTAACACATGATAATGTTGGTTTTGATTTGAAGAATGATAATGAAGAATTTAAAAAGGGAAGTTTTCTATTATTAGCACGTCAAACAGTACCTTTTTATTTTACCAAAGATATTATTAATACTTTACAGTATAATGAACATGAACCGAATAATAATAATTACATGAATGGAAAACTATTAAATGATTCATTTAAAATAAATGGAAGCTATACATTTAAATTAGTTTGGCCAAGTTCAGGATTACAAAATCAAATATGGAGTCAACAATCAAATCCTTTTACTGAATCACCAGTAGTTGGATATAAAGATATTTATATACCATATCGTCAAAATCATTGGGGAGGATTAAGAAAAAATGGTAAACAATGTGTATTGAGTGGTTCTACAAATGAAAACTGGTATTATGCTGTATGTTCTTTTCAACAATGGTCTTCAGGTATTCCTGGTCCATATAGTGCTGTTCAAAAAGTAGAACTATATGTATTAAAAGGAGATATTGGTAATTATACAAGTTTAGGTTATAATTGGATTCCATCTTCAATTAGTTGGGATAGTAATATACCACATGAACATTGTGCTAATAAATGTGATAGTATGTCAAAATGTACTGGATTTACCAAGATAAAATGGTTGAATAATGATAAAGGGTGTAATTTTTTTAATAATTCTGAACGTAAATTTAATTATCCGTATGCAATTGCTTATAATAAAAAACCAACATCTGGAGCATTAAAAGATACTATTATTTCAAGTAATAAAGAAATAAGACCATTAGGTGTTTGGGGTGATGGACCAAATCGTGCTTTACCTTATTACTTAGGTAATGTTGGAAAAAATATAAAAGCTTGTGCAGAACGTGCTAATTCTAATGGATTACGATATATTGGTTTACAATGTCCTGGTTGTGGTGTTCAATGTTTTGCTGGAAATAACTTAAATCATGCGAAAAAGTATGGTAGGCGTAAATTTCAAGGAGGTTATGGAGGTTCATGGATTAATTCAATATATGATACAAAAATAAATAAAAAAAGTTCTAGACTAACTAATGAAAGAGGTTGTGCTATTTCATGTAATAAAACTAAAGGTTGCGTCGGTTATTCATTTGATAAAAATAAATCTACAGATAATTGTACTAAATTTAAAAAATTACCTGAATATTATTATGCAAATAATAATAAAAAAATTGGATTTAGACCTGGTAATATAAGTAATTTTTCTAGTTTAAGTAAAGAAAAACAAAATGATATTAAGAAAAAATGTGGTGCAGGTTATTTATCTAAAAAATATAATATTGATGAAAATGTAATTAATAAATGTATTGAAACAAATAATTATAACAACAAAACAACTGGTTATAATGTAAATGCAGAATGTTTATATGATGATTTAAAAAATAATCCTAAAACTAGTACAAAAGAAACAATTACAGGATTAAATAATATGAGTATTATTAGATCTGGAAAAAATAAAAATATTGATTCAGAAATTGATGATTTTTATAAATATGTTGATAAAAATTCTGAATTTTCGAATTATAATAATAAAGAAATTATTAAAAATTCAGATAACAATAGAGAAAATACAGAATTCGCTAGATCAGTATATGAATCTGGTAGTTTAGATTATTTAAAAAATGCTGTAAGTTTAGATGAAGATATAACTGAATTAGTTAATAATTCTGAACAAAATATAGAAAAATTTAATGTCTATTCAGAAGAAACAAATACACAAAATAATAAAATTAATGTTGATAATTATTTTAAAAATATTCAATATAATAATTATAAATGGATTATTTTTACAATTATATTAATTATATTAATTATATTAATGTATTATTTTAATTATTAATAAATTATTTTTAATGAATTATTTTAATTTTTATTATATTATTTCAATATAATAATTATAAATGGATTATTTTTATTTTTAATAAATTATTTTATTCTAAATTATGAATAAAAAACATTGAATTAAAATCTATGATTTAAAATATAGATAATGGGTGATACTACAAATTTAATAAATACTACAGACCAACTTATTTTAAACTATGACGAAAGATTTAATCAAAATTATGATAAAATTGTAAAAATTGATGGAAATATACAAGATAAAGATCAATTAATAATAAAATATAATGAATATATTTTAAAACAAGAAAGAAATATTATTATAGCAAAATATTATATATTTTTATTTATTATAATTGCAATCTTAGTTTTATTATATTCTTTTAAAATAATTAATTTTAATGCTTTTATTGGATTATCTATACTTATGATTATTATATTTAATATTTTAATATATTATAGTGTAATAACACATTATAGTTGGTTCACTATTAATAAGCGAATTGCTGGACTTAAAGTAGCTATGCAAGATTATACAAAGAAATTATTAGAAGATGTTGTGCCACCTTATACATGTCCATCAACTTGTTCTAATAAAAATAATAATTCTGAAGAAACAGAAGAAACAGTAAATATTAATCAAATAATAAGAACTCCTGGAGATACATTAAATATTAATCCACAATTAAATGTATGGGAAAAAGGTGGTTTACCTTATAATAAATATGGTATTAAACAAGAAGGAGAAGAAGATATTGATAATGAATTATATGAATTAGGTGATGAACCAAAACCTTTCTTTGGAACAACTTATCCAAAATCAACTTACTATGAATGTGAATGGTTAGGAGGAGGAAAACGTGGAAAATTTGGATTACCACTAGGAGGACCCACTTTGAGTAATAGATATTCTACTATTCCATGCTCATATAAACCAAATATGATGTTAAAAAAAAAATATATATGTGAAACAGATCCAAATCAAAGTAATACTGCTTCTGCTAATTGTACAGAAATTAATTAATTATACAATTATTTTTATTTAATATAAAAATTATAATAATTTATTATAGAAATTATCAAGATCAATAATATTTTACAGCGGGGACTATTTTAAATGACACAATTTAATTAAAATAATATAAAGAAATGTTATTAAGTTATAATAACAATGAATAGTTTGAAATCTATCAAGATTTGTTCAGGGTTGAATTAATACTACTTAAAGTAGGTTAAGCCACAGTGCGAATTAATTCATTAACATTATTATAACAGTCCCTTAAAATTCATTCCTGTTTCACGACAGTTTAAGGATTTATCCTTAAAGGCTAAATTAATAATGGCCGATATAACCAAATTTTTATAGTTGGGTTGTTAAGATTATTTTTAAATTGTGTCATTTAAAATAGTCCCCGCTGTAAAAATTAAATTATAAATAAATAATTTATTTATAAATTATTTTTAATTATTTTAATTATTTTTAATTAAAATAATTATATAAAATCTAAATATAAGATAATGGCAGACCCAAATCCTATTGCAACTTCTCAAACATATCAATCATCAATTAACTCATTAAATATCTCTACTAAGACTAATACTTTAAACATAAATACAGAAGATGAAATAAATAATATTAATTCTCAAATTTTATTAAAAAAAGACCAATTAATTAAAATGAAAAATGAAAAATTAAATAATCAAATAAAAAACCTACAAGATTATGAATCAAGTATTATTAATAAAAATAGATTAATAGATGAAACAAATTCTTTTATTGAAAAAAACAATACAAATATTATAATATTATATGTAAGTATTATTTTAGCAATAATATTATTATTAATTATTTCATTATATGTATATAATAAATTAAATGCTAATATTTTTAATATGTTACTTATATTTATTATTATTTGTTATGTTATTTTATTAATGTATGGATATAATATATTATACTTTCAAAATATAGTTAATTATTTTAAAATAAACAAAGCACAAAAAGTTGAAAATGCTGTTAAAAATTGGTCCAATTTTGCTAAAACTGATTTACAATTAAAATTATATGGTAGTAAAAGTGAATGGGATGATGCTAATTGTAATTGTACAGAAGATAGTGAAGGAATTTATTCAAGTGAAGAAAATGTAAGTGTAAATAATACTCCAGGATATTTTTACTATGACGGTAATGCTCCTAAGCAATTAATAGTAGGAAATAATAATAATGAAATGATTATTGGAGGTGAACCTGTTAATGTAGGAACAGCAGGAAAACCTATATACGATAAAATAAATTGGGTAGATCATGATTTTAGAAGTAGTGATGAAGAAGGTGTTTATGAATTAAATATAAAGAACAATATACCAAGTTCATTAGTTGGAAATAGTACTTATACATCTAATTTATAATAGTTTTATGTTAAAAATAAAAATAAAATTTTAATATATAAATTTTTATTTATATATTAAAATTTTATTTTATATATAAATTTATATATTATTTAATATTAGATATTAAATAATATGAATAAAATTTGTAATGATGATAATCAATGTAAAAATAATCAGTTTTGTTCTTTTAATAACTCTGATATGAAACATTATTGCGTAGATGGTACTCAAAATAAACTATATGAAGGATGCTTAGATGGTAGTGATTATAATCAATTTGAAAACATTATATCTAATTCAGAAGAGGATAAAAATAATTATAACAAATGTATAAATTTTGCAAGAAGACAAGTTAATAAAGATGGATTACAACATAATTATATGATTTTTAAACAAAAAAAAATATCTTATGTGGATATTACATCTATACAAATTTATTTGAAATGTGGTAGTAAAATTATTTCTGCATTACCATTAAATGATTATTTTACAATAGATTGTGATATAAATAATCAAAACTGTAAAATAAAAACAAATAAATTATTTAAAAATTTTGTACTACAAAATCAAGAAATTTGTTCCAAACAATTATTTTTAGAAATACTACATGAATGTTATAATGAAAATATTAAAAATAAAGAAATTATTCCAATTGATATTAATAATTTAGATAATGAAATAGTATTAGAACTAAAATGTCCTATACAAAAAAATAAAGAAGAATATCAATCTAAATGTATTTCTCTATATATTAATAAAAATGATTTAGAAAAAATAAGCCATATTAATAAGAAGAAATTATTATATAAATGTCCTAAACCTATATATAATGTACCAATAATAATTAAAGATAATATTAATTATAAAAAAATAAACTTTAAAAATAACAATAATGAAATTAATCAATATGATGTAAATATTAATGACAAGCTTAAAGAATTAAATGAATTACAAGCTAAAAAATTTATGAGAATTAAAAAAATTAATAATAATGAAGATATACCTTTAAATGTAGCATTAGAAAATATAAACAAAATTAACTTTAGTAATTTATCAAATACAAATAAAAAATGGCAATTATTTAAAGGTTTTGATGCTGCTCAATATTTAATGGATGACCCAACTACACGAAATTCAGTAAAATTATATGGAAAAGTTTATACAATTGATGAAGCGATGAATATAGCATCTAAAATGAATGAAAGTTTTTTTATATATTATTCTAATTCTTATGAATTAAATAATTTTTCAAGTAATTTATATTTTATAGATATATTTAGTGTAAGTAATGATGTATTTGATAAAACTAATTGGAGTAAATCTGAAAATGTAACAACAGCTATTTTAAATTTTGAAAATTTTTACGAAGAACCTAATACACAATCAGATGCAGAAAAAAAAGCTGCTGAAATTGATAAATTTATAAAAAAAGAACTAGAATATCGTAATGTATTAAGTAATGAATTTATTAATTTAACTGGTGATAAATTAAATGAATTAAATGATATTGAAGCTCCTATTATTAATAATATGGTTTCTAATTTAGATAAAAAAAATACTACTAAAATGCAATTAATTAGAATGAATCAAAATGAAGAAACTGTAAATAATGATATGATAAATTTATTAGGTATTATATCATTAGTAGCTTTTTCAATATTAATTTTTTGTATTGTTTATTTCAATAATAATAATAAGAATTTATAATTTTTATTTATAATTTTTATTTATTATTTTTATTTATTATTTTTTCTAATAAAATATTTATATCTTTAAATTTAAATTTAATGAAAGCCAATTGCTCATCATATTTTTTTTGATAATTTTTATTAATTATATACGTTAAAAATAATAAAACTAAAAATATAATAATTGCCATTTGAATAATTTCAAATTTACTTGATAAATATATGATAATAGATACTAATAAACTAATATATAATAATGAAATAATTTCTTCTAAATATGGTATATCATATTTTTGTTTGAAATAATCAATAAATGATATTTTCATTTTATATATTTATAATACATTTTAATATTGTTGTTATTTAACATAAATAATATAATTTATGTTAAATAAACATATTTTAGTATATTTGTATATTACTATATATTTATTTTATTATTTATTTTCTTTTTTAGATGCTTTATTCTTTATTTTAGATAATTTAACTGACGAAGAATTAGTAGATTTAATATTATTATCTTTAGATTCATTTTTATTGTTTAATAATTCAATATTATTTTTATTTTCATCAATAATTTCTTCCATTAAATCATTTTGATATACTATATCTTTTTTTAATTTAATATTTGATGAAACGAGTTTTGGTATATTTTCTTCACATTGTGTTTGATTATTTAAATTATCTTTTATATCTTTTTCTTTTAAATTATTATTTTGATTGTTATTTGAAATATTACTTTTTAAAATATATCCACTTTTTGTTTTTTTTTCTTTATTAAATAAGAAAAACTTAAATATATCACTCATTTCATTTATTTTTTTTATATTTGTTTTTACAAAATTATTTTCAATAATTGTATTTTTTAATGAAAAAGCATCATTTATTAATGATAATGAAATCATAAATACAAAAAATGATTTTGCAATAAAATCAATTGTATGCTCGTTAGAACAATTTTCTAAACTCATTATATATATATTGTATATTTACTTTAAATAATAAAAATATTTTTATTATTTAGATTTAATTATTTTATAAAAAATTATTAATCATCTTCTTCTTCAATAACTTCTTCCTCTTCATCTTCACTTGATGATATTTCATCTTTTTTAAATTCTTTATACTGAGCTATTTTTTTTTCCAAAGATTCAATTTTAGATTCATATTTTTCCATTAAAGCACTTTTATCACTAATAACTATGTTACCGTCTTTTGTTTTTTTTATTACTTTTTCTCCTATAAATAATTCATAAGATATATTAATCATTTTCAAACTTTTTAAAATAATTATATGTGATGAAGAAAAAATTTTATTAAATTCGCTTACAGATTCATTAGTTAATTTATCAAATGCTTTTGAAAAATTATCTTTTTCTTCTTCTTCTAATATTTTTAAAAAATCACCTAATTTATTTATAAAACATCCAAAGCCAATTAAAACAAAACTAGAAAATAATGTTGCATGTAATAACTCAAATATAAATAGAAATATCATTATTAATATAATATAATATATATTTATATTTTAAATATATTTTGATTCTAAATATATTTAAATTCTATGTATAATTAAATAAATTCAAAGTATAAATAATTAGATTTTAAAGATAAATAATTAAAATTTAAGATAAATAAAATTAATATAAATTTTTAATATCCAGTTGCGTTATGATCAAAAGATGTTACCTTACTTAATTTAACGGTTTTTGATTTAAATATAAATCCTTTTAATTCTTTTGGTGTAACTTTTTTCAAATATTTCTTTTTCAAATATTTTTTAAATTCTACTTTTGACGGATATTTTGTATTTGAAAAAGTTTCTTCATACCATGTTTTAAATTCATCATATAATTCATTTAATTCTATCATATCTTTTTCTTCTTTTGTATCTTCTAAGTTCTCTGTAATAAAATCTGTATATAAATCACATTGTTTTTGATATTCTAATGTAAATTTTATAACTTCTAATGGAACTTTAATACCATTTTCTTTATATTCTTTGTAATATTTATCAAGAAGTAATGCAATAAATAATTCTTTCCAATTTTTTAATTTTTCAGATAAATACTTATCAATTGGAAATTCATTTGGTTCACGTGGATTTTCACAAAAACGTGATTTAAACTCAATAACCTCCATTCTTCTCCATGTACCGCTGTCATAAGGTGGTACTTCGGGCATTTCATTACATAAAAGTGCAAGTTTAAATTGTGGTTTAAATTCAATAGGTTCTTTATGAAGTCCTCTAGCCTTAATTTTATCACCACCTGTAAATTCCTTTAAAAGACCTGCATTTATTTTTTCATTTTCACTTGGTTCTTCAAAATAACCAAAGCGTTTTCCCTTGGATTGTACTATTTCAGGTGTAGCTGCATTAGATGCAGCTCGTTTTCCGGTTAACATAGTAATTGGAAATTTAATGGAATATTCACCAATAGAATTGACAAATAGTTCTAAGATTTTGGACTTACCATTAGAACCAACACCTGTCCAAATACGAAATTTTTCTTCTGCATTATGTCCCTGTAAACATGATGAAAAATAGGTTAAGAAATAATGTCTAGTTTCTTCATCAAAGAATACAGTATTAATGAAATTTTTTAAATCACCCCAATGTTCATTATTTTCATCAAAATCAATTTTATCAATTCCGGTAGTCATTTGTATATAATCATCTGGAAATCCTACTCGTAGGATTCCCATTTTTAAATCATATACACCATTCTTAAAACCGATTAAATAAGGGTTATTATCTAACTTATTAATAAAATCTTTATCATAAAATAATTCTTTGCATTCTTTTAATATATTATCTTTAAAATTAGTTGTTTTTAATTTTTTAACTATTTCTAATATTTCTTTTCCCTTATTTTTACATTCTTCTTTTTCTTCTTCAGTTATATTAATATTATTCGAAGTTTGTATCTGATTATATTTAGTTATAATTTTAATGTATATTTCACATAAATCAGTTGATATTTTTGATCTTAAACAAAATCCATCTAATTCACGAATCCATATAGGTGTTTCAAATTTATACCATTCCTGACCACTATATTTATATTCATATTTAAACATTTTATATAAAACATTCGCAATATCACAATGTGTTGGTGTTTTAATACTTTTTTCAATATATTTATTTAAATTTTCTTCCATTAATTTTTTGTATTTTTCTGGATTATCTATTCTTGCCCAATAATATATTGTTGCTATTCCATAACCATCATCGCGACTTTTAGTCCATTCTTTTTCACATGAACCTTCTTGAAATTTTTTGGAACGTTTACTAAATTCAATCCATAAATCTAATAGCTCTTGTGAGTTAGGGTCAATATTATGCAATGCCCATCCTACTCCTACCCATTCAGAATAACTTTCAGCACGTTCATCACTTAATATTTCAATAAATGATTTTAATAATTCGAAATCATCACCTAATGCTTTTATTTTCTTTTTTTGCATAAGTACTTTATTCTTTACTTGAACATGTTCAATCAAATGAATTTTATCTTCTTTTACTGATATTAATTCATTTTGTTTTTTATTTCGTATTGAAAAAAATTGAGCAATATTCATATTATCAAACGAATAAGATTCTAAATCAATTATTTGTGTTGAATGATTGTAAATATATTTTAAAATATATGGTTCTAAATTTGGTTTAGAACTTCCATATAATAACCAATTAGTCGTTGATATAATAGATTTATCTACAACATCATGTGGTTTATTAGTAAGTGGTAATTGTTCTAAAATAGGACTAATTTTCTTAAGTATAATTTCTCTAATAGAATATTGAACTTCTGGAATTGTAACAATCTTAGGATATAAAATATGTATTCCATCTTTAGTAATTCCTTTTGTTTGATATACATTATTTCGTTCAAATACAAAACTCTCTAGGCGTTTATCAGTAGGACTTATTTGTAATAAATCAATAATAACTTCATTATATAAACTAACTATTCTTTGAATATGTTCTAGTGTATGCTGTCGTTCTGTAATTTCTATTTCATATTTAAAATCTAAATCAATTATTATAGGTCCTAATTCATCATGTTTTTCAGTAATATGTATTGCTTGTTTGTTCATAATTGCTTGTTCATATAATTCATAAAATGTTGATAATTTTTCATTTTCGATATAATAACTTCCTAATGGTTTTCCCATGGATGTATGGGTATATACTTTACCTTTCTCAACGGTGGTTTCTTGAAGAAAATTAAATATATCATAATTTGTTTCTTTTATAATAGAAGTCATAATATATGCTTATTAGATATATTTTTTTAAATTCTAAAATACTTAATAAAAAATAATATCAATTTTTATTTTTTTTTTGATATTTTTGCAATATTTTTTTAAAAAAAAATATTTATTGGTAGATAACGGTATTCAAATAAAAATATATTTATGAAAATATAAAAATATATTTTTTATATAATTTATAATTATTATACTATGCACTATAACTTATATTTTTATATACTTATTTTATTATTTTTATTTTTATTTTTTCAAATTTTTTTTTATCAAAAAAAAATAATTAAAAATGATAATCAACTTAAAAATATAGAAAATTTTAAAAATAAATTATCGAAGATTGACTATAATTTAGACATTCATTCAATTAAAAATTTATTAGAAGATTATAATAAACTAAATAAAAATCTATAGTATATTTAGATATGAGCTTATCAAAGTTACCTATTAAAGATGTTAGTTTTTTTTTTAATAAAAATGTTTCCGATAAAAAATATAAAGATTTAATCAATAATTTAATTAATTCTATTACAGAAAGTAATATTTCTAGTAATTTACATTTTATTGAAAATAATTTTAATAAAAAATATGGAAATAATATCAAACAAAAAAAAATATATATTAATACCTATGTATTACCATTATTATATATAATTTATTCAAATTATTACACTAAATATAATATTCAGTGTGAAAAAATTATATCTAATAGTAATTGTTTAAATAAAATAGAAAATTTACAATATATGTATTCTTATAATAATCCGATTATTTATCAAGTAAATGTGTATTTTTATAAGAAATATTTTAATGTTAAAAAAAATAATAATAGTTCTAATGAAATAGATGATAGTTTGTCCGGAATTATTAAACAAAAAGAAGACATAAAAAAATACTTGGAATCTTATGTTAATTTATTAAATGTAGAAAATAAGAAATCTAACTATTTTGATAAACTAACAAAGAAAATAACTAAATTGGTTGAAGAACTAAATACTATGAATACTGAATTTAAAGGACCAACACTAACAAATATAAATAATAAATTACCAACAAATACTGGTAATATAAATAATAATATAACTATTTTAAAAAATAATATTAAAATACTTATTGATAATGCGATTGATATAATTGATAAATCTAATAAAAAAACAATTCTAATTCAAAATATAAAATCTTATCTGAAAAAATCTAATCAATTATTAATTTACTGTAAAATATTAAAAAACATTGGAACACCTGAAAATTATGCTATTTTTATTGATATATTTCAAAAAATAATTGATATATTTAATAGTCAAATTAGTTCTTATAGTAAATTAAATAATTCTTCAAATAATAAAAATATTAAAAAACTATATGAAGAAAAAATAATTGAACTTACTAATAATAATAATCAATCTATAAATGTATTATTAAAAAATTTAAAAGTAGAAAATATGTCTGACAGTTTTAAAGAATTTTTTAATAATAGTTCATCATCATCTATTGAAGTAAAATTAAATAAATCTGCAAAAATTGAATTTAATGAAAATGCTAATACACCTATAAATGAAATTCCTAAAAATAGTCCATTATACAATATTGCAGGATATATGACTGAATTATTAATTTATGATACAATTCTAAACAGTAAATACATAAAATTTAAATTTAAAAAACAATCAAATAGTTCAAATAATTTTGATTCTAAAAAAATATTACAAGTTATTGTAAAAACAAAAATTGATATTGAAAGTCAATTAGATATTATTAAGAAAAAAAATAATAAAAAATGGTCATTAGAAGATTTTATTAAAAAACAAAAACAAATATATGATATTTCGAAGGGAAATAGTGCACCAATATCCAGTGCACAATCTGACTATTTTAAAGATTTAGAAACAAGACAGAAGTATGAAATTGAAAAAAAAATTATTGATGATAATAAAAATAATATTGATAATATTAGAGATTACCCAAAAGCTTATATCATAATAAAAAAATTAAGAGCTGATGATGATACTATTAATAGTCTAACTAATGATAAGCAATTTATAAAAAATCTCGATAATAATATTAAAGATACATCTACAAAAAATGATGTAATTACTTTAATTAATGATACATTAAAAAAATTAAATAATGAAGCAAATTTAAAAATTTTATTAGGTAAAGGTCTAGATATAAATAAATTAGATGCTTTTATTAAAGCATATGATGACAAACTAAAAGATGTTACTACATATTTAGATAAAAATCCAATTACAGAAAAAAAAGAAAAATATATTAATTATTTAGTCTATACATTTTATGACCAAATGAGTAAAGATTTAGGGAAAGATAGTGCTATTTCTAATAATTTTAAAAATAATTTATCTTTTTT
>JGI10211J34971_10000961_pt1 | contig 23951 bp, 21 predicted proteins | sample Etolagsediment_FD_34971 | JGI IMG/M metagenome (IMG submission 34971)
GCAATTGCCAACACGCTCATCAGCGTCGCCAATTTTAGCGGGTCGGTCATGTGCGTATCTTCCAGTCTCNATANCNTCNTCGATTCCCGCCACCGCTTGGTTCGTCTGGGCGTCACAACGGCGGCGAAACTCACCGCCAGCCTGGCAAAAAGTCGCTTTGATCAAGAAGTGGGCGACGTGGACGTGCGCGAAGCTTTCGCCGCTGAAATCGCCGAGATTTTGCAACCCGTGGTCAAACCGTTAGAGCTCAATCCGCTGTTGAAACCCCACGTCATTTTGGTCTGTGGGGTGAACGGATCTGGCAAAACCACGACCATCGGCAAGCTGGCCAAACAATTCTCCGATGACGGCCAATCGGTGATGTTGGCTGCGGGCGACACCTTTCGCGCCGCCGCCATCGAACAATTGCAAGTGTGGGGGCAACGTGCCGGGGTTCCGGTGATTGCCCGCGAAATTGGTTCCGATTCTTCAGGGCTGGTCAATGACGCCTTGCAACAGGCGCGTGCCGAAAGCGTCGATGTGTTGCTGATTGACACCGCCGGGCGGCTGCAAAACAAAGCGCACCTGATGGACGAACTGGAAAAAGTAGTGCGGGTGATTAAAAAAATTGATGAAGATGCGCCCCATGACGTGATCTTAGTTTTGGACGCCACCGTGGGGCAAAACGCCCATGCCCAGGTCGAAGTCTTTCAAAAATCGGTGAACGTTTCCGGTTTGGTGATGACCAAATTGGATGGTACGGCCAAGGGCGGCGTGGTGGTGGCCTTGGCGGATAAATTCGCTTTGGCGGTGTATTGCATTGGCGTGGGGGAGGGCGCGTACGATCTGCATCCGTTTAACGCCACCGACTTTGCCCGCAATTTGATGGGTTTAGATTAATTACAATTCCAAACTATTGCCGCGGCGCGCCATTTTCCTGCGTTGTTCCCCGCTATGTTTTGGCTCGGCCCATATTTTCGCATTCTTTCATTGAGCAAGATCAGGTATGATGATATGGATAGGCTTGAGATAGGATTGTGATGTGTAGAGGTTGATAATTAGTTGCAAAATCAGCCAGTTGGGCGGCTATGGATAGCGTTGCGACAAGGCTTTGCACTACTCCATTTGGGTTTTGATTTGGCCTGGATAGGAGGGTGTTTTTTTTGCGCTTAGATTAGAACGGCTGGCCTTGCGTGTGCGCCACTTGGTTCAAGGTGCTGTTTTTCAGCTATTTTTGAAAACACGGTGTTTTAAGAGGGATTATAAGTCAATGAACGTCGTCATTTTTGGATTGCTTGCGATTTCCTTAGGGTTATGGGGCATGTCCGTTTGGTGGTGGTCCGTCGCGGAACTGCTGCGCGGGCTCATCCCAATCATTTTAGTGTTCTTGGGCGTTGTATCGCTTGCCGCTGGCGTTTCTAAGATGCGCCAGGAAAACGGACCGAAGGATGAAGACCTCATTGAGGACGAAGGCTGAATCGTATGAGCGACAACAGTGAGTGGGGCTTAGAAGACAAACTTCAGCTTCCAGAAAATTGCGGATTGACCCTGAGACAGTATTTTTACTTTATCGGGGCGGGTGCCGTGCTGATTCTGATTGGGACCTATTGGTTCATCAATCATTATCAACACCAGGTGCACGGTCCGTCGATTCTCAAGGGCTTGGGGCTGTCGGGCGTGGATGCGCAGATGGTGGCAGGTGCGCCTGCGGCGGTCAATGCGCCCAACTCATTCGCTCCGCAGGCCAACGCACCGACCGCTGTTCCCGGAAATAACATGGTTAATAATATGGGGAATGGGCAGTCTTTTGCCTCGACCCAGACCTTTACCCCCAATCAGGCGATGGCCCAGAATATTGCTCAGCTTGACTTTGCCTCGGTCGCCATGGACATCCGCAATTCGGTGGTGAACATCAGCACCACCTCCGGTGCCGGCAATCTGCTCACGACGGACAAAACCGCGGCTGCGCCCGATACGGTGGCCTTCGCCAACCCCTTTTCGCCGCGTTCACGGGGCAGCATCGGTTCGGGTGTGATTGTCCGCGACGATGGCTATATCATTTCCAACTATCACATCGTACGCGGGGCCAACAGCGCCATAGTCACGGTTTTCAACAACGCAGGTACGCAGCGTTTTAAGGCCGACGTCGTCAAAATGGACGAAGCCATGGATTTGGTGTTGATGAAAATCAAAACACCTACGCCGTTGGTCGCCGCCCAATTGGCTGACAGCGCCCAGGTGCGGGTCGCCGACGAAGTTATAGCCATCGGCAGTCCTTTTGGCTTGGACCAGACGGTCAGCCGCGGCATTGTTTCTGCGTTGCGCAAGTCTTTGGCCATTGAAGGTATCACCCATTCCGATCTGATCCAGACGGATGCGGCGATCAATCAAGGTAATTCTGGCGGTCCGCTGGTCGGTGTGGATGGCCAAGTCATTGGCATCAATACGGCGATTTACACCCCAACGGGTGCGTTTGCGGGCATCGGCTTCGCCATTCCCAGCAACCAAGTGCGCAAATTCATGATGGACGAGATGGGCGAGCCGATGTCGGCGGCGCGCAGCTTTACAGTGGCCGCGCCGAATACGGCTCCGCCGGTGATCAGCGCCAATGCCAAGGCTCCGGGCAACCACCGCACCGATGGTCGCTCCGGCATGACATGCACCAACTGCCATCAGGTCTCTGGCGGCGGACAAGTTGCCGGGCAGCCGGTGGCATTCTTGCCGGTTGCCGCGCCGAACACCCCTCCGCCGGTGATTAGCGCCAATGCGAATACTCCGGGCAATCACCGTGGCGATGGCCGCGCTAATATGGCGTGCAATAGCTGTCATCAAATCAGTGGTCAACCAGCCGGACAAGCAGGGGGGCAAGCGGCAGCCCTGCAGTTCACTCAGCCAGCCACCAGTTTGGCCGTGAACGTTGCCTTGGCGCAGGCGGGAGCCGCCACGTTTGGCGTACCTGGGGCGAACTACACCTTCTTAGGCGCTGGGGTCATGCCCATCAGCGCGGCCTTGGCGGAGCGTCTGAACCGCCCGCAAGATCGCGGTGTTTTTGTCAGCCAGGTGGTGGCGGGTTCGCCCTCTGCCGAGGCGGGCTTGAAGGCGGGCGATATCATTTTGAAAGTTGGCGGGCGGCGCATTTGGGCGCCGGGCCAACTGGGTGACATTATCAAGGACATGACGGCTGGCGAAATGTTGCGAGTCGGTGTGTTGCGCAATGATCAGCGTTTTGATGTGGACTTGGTTGTGGTGCAGATGCCTGTTGCGGCCAATCAAAATCAGTTCTCGGCGGTGGTCCCCGCCCGCGCGGTGCCCAATGAGTTCAATTGGCGTGGCATCAATATTGAAAATTTCGTGCCCGTGGCTCCGCCGGCAAATCCCGGTGAGCCCAGTATCCGTGGTGCCGAAATTGATGGCGTGACGAAGGCATCTGCGGCTGAAAAAGCAGGTTTGATGGCTCGTGATGTTATTTTGAAAGTGAATTCAGAACCGGTGGGTAAGCCCGTTTTGTTGGATCAAGCGATCCAAAAATCAAAGGGGCAAACGTCGATCCTTCTTTTGGTGATGCGCAACGGCCGTGAGTTTTTTGTGGTGTTGCCCTAATGCGCACAGGGCACACATCACAGCTACGATGGGAAGGCGAGCATGGCTTCAGGTAGCAACAAAAAGTTTCTAGCCCGGCAGAAGATTCTCAGTGGAGAAACCCCCTTCGTAAATGGAGTGGGGGCTCAGTTCACTGAGGGTACTTCGACGTCTTCGCCGTGGGTGAAAAAGGCCGAGTTGCCGAGCTTTTCGAAAACCAAACTGAATGGAAGCGAACCAGCGAACACACCGGAAGACAATGCGTCTGCGTGGGGCGTTTCGACGCTCCCGGAAACGGCACCGGAACTTGATAGCCCTACGTTGTCTCAAGCTTCCGGCTCTGATTGGGATGATGCCTTTGCGATGGTTTCTCCCTGGGGTGCTATGGGGGAGGGAGCTTTAGTCAAGGCGCGGGAGGCTTCAATTTCTCCATCCGCCACCGTACCCTCAACCTTGGAAGTCCGATTTAAGTCGCGCAACCTGAATGTCCCCCATTCAAATGGGGTAAAGCGTCGCGAATCCACCGTTGTGGACAACACGAAGGGCTGGAATTCGTTAACAACCGAAGCTCGAGACGCGCTTGACGCAAAGACGGGTAAATAAGATGGACATGGATATGGACAGCACCAACGACCAGGCCAACGATCAGCGCAAAGTCGGCGATGACGACAACAACACCCTGTTGATTGGCTTTGATTTTGGCACCTCGTGGACGGTCGTGATGACCAACCGCGGCCACAAAGAACGGATCCGCTCGGTGGTCGGTTACCCTCGCGATATGATTGGCGTGAAGCTTTTAGGTGCACCCTATCTGGTCGGTGAAGCCGCGTTCGAGAAACGCTCCTTCGTCGATCTGCGGGCACCTTTGCAAGACGGCGTGATCCGTGAATATGTGGAACGCGACTTGGAAGTCGCGCGTCATTTGGTCAGCCATGTGATTGAATCGTTGTCGCCCCGTCCCGACGATGAAGTTTGCGTGATTGTCGGCTCTCCGGCACGCGCGACCAACACCTCCAAGGATCTTTTGGCGCAAATTTTTCAAGAAGTTGTAGACGAAGTACAGGTTCTATCTGAACCATTCTTGGTTGCCTACGGTTACGACAGCTTGGTCAACAACTTGGTCATCGACATTGGAGCTGGGACGGTTGATCTGTGTGCGCTGAAGGGTGCGATGCCGGGGCAGAATTCCCAGGTGACGGTCAATCAGGCGGGCAACTTCGTCGATGAACAACTCGAAGCGCTGATCACCGAAGTTTATCCCGATGTGCAGATGAATACCCACGTGGCCCGTGCGATCAAAGAAAAATCAGGTTATGTGGGGGATGCGCCGTCGCAAATCACCGCCGATTTGCGCGCCAATGGTCGCCCGGTGTCTTACGATGTGACCCAGATGGTCGGCCAAGCGTGTGAAATGCTCATCCCCGGCATCATCGAAGGCATCGATCGGTTGATCCAAAGCTGCCCGCCCGAAGACCAGGCGGAAATGCTGCGCAACATCTTGGTTGCCGGTGGCGGCTCGAGGATCATCGGAATTGACACTTACATCCAAGCCGCCTTGGTCGATTATTACGGCGATGTCGTGGTGAAGTGTGTCGATGACCCGGTTTTTGCCGTTGCCAGGGGGGCCTTGAAGTTGGCCACCGAACTGCCGCCGCGGTATTGGGAAAAGCTCGGCAACGTAACCGACTATTAAGATGCACACTGTTTTACGGTGATAAAAAGAAAGACTGCTGGAGCGTGATGTTGTGTTGAAAATGCTTCTCTATTTGGTGATCGTCACTTTGATCATAATATTTGCGTCGCAAAATTTGGCGGATGTGAATGTGTATCTTATTGCCGGGCGCCCCGCACAGATGCCCTTGGTCTTGGTGATAGGGCTGTCATTTTTCACTGGCTTTGCAATGGCGATCGTAACGGTTATTCGTCGGGCTATTCGACGTCCCAAGCGGGATGAAAGCAAATTTCTGCAATCACGCCCCGAATAATGACGATTAGGTATAGGAACAAAACATGTTGACGTTTTTGATGGGTGTGATCTGCGGGGCTTGGGGTTTTAAGTGGTATGCGGACTACCGTGCATCCCGCTAGTTTTTTGAATATGTTGCTGTGACTGGTCGGTGTGCGTGTGCCGACATACTGGGACAAATTGAATGAGATACGAAAAGTGCATTAAGTGCTCCAGGAGCATTGGTTGGATCGGGCTGATTACAAACAGTGTGTTGATGGTGCTCAAAGCATTTGTGGGCCTGGTTGCAGGGTCACAGGCTATGGTGGCGGATGCCATGTATTCGGCCAAAGACGTGGTCGGGTCCCTGATGGCCATTGTAGGCATGACCGTTTCCGAACAAGCATTGGATAGGGAACATCCTTACGGCCACGGTAAAATCGAATTTGTCTTGTCGTTGTTTGTCAGCGTGATTTTCTTCATCATCGCCGCATATCTTTTGGTTCATGCTATTTTTGTCCTGATGGATCCATCGTTGCACCGCGCCCCGCACTTGATTGCGTTGTGGGCGTCGCTGTTGGTCGTGATCGTCAACGTTATTATGTATTTTTATTCGCGCTGCGTGGCCATTGAAACCAACAGCCCGTTGGTGCGGACGTTGGCCAAGCATCATCACGGTGACGCGGCGTCGTCAGGGGTGGTCGCACTGGGCATCATCGGCGCGCACTTTTTCAACATGCCGTGGATCGACACCGTCGTGGCGGCTTTTGAAACCGTGCACTTGATGTACATGGGCGGGCATGTGTTCTGGGATTCCACCAAGGGCTTGATGGACCGCAGCGTGGGCACCGAAACCCGGTCGCGCATCGAGCAACTTGCCACCAGCGTTGATGGTGTCAAAGACATCTTGTTGCTGCGCACCCGCCATGTCGGACAAAACATCCATGCCGAACTGGCTGTGGGCGTGGCCTCTGACCTTATGGTGGCCGAGGCGCACAAGATCAGTGAAATGGTTAAGGAAATCATCGTCCACAACATCCCGCGCATTGGCTCAATCCAGGTGAGCACCGGGGTAAGTGGCCATGACGTGCACGAACAAGACAGTATTCGCGCAAATTGGGAAAAAACCCAAGACAACCCAGAAACTGAGACGAAGGACTAATCCACGTGGATGCATTCGTAACCATCGTAATCTTTATGGCCGTGTTCGGCGTGATCTACTTTGATCATGTCGATCGTCGTGCGGCCGTATTGCTGGGCGCCCTAGCGATGGTGTTTTCCGGGATGGTTTCGGGTTTTTTCTCAGTCGGGATGGCGGTTGATTCAATTTACTTTGAGACCTTGGCGTTGATTTTCGGCATGTCCGCCATCTCCTCCGTTTTGGATCGTTCGGGGCTGTTTTCGATGATAGCGACGCGCACGGCGCGCCACGCCATCGGCAATGGCTGGTGGGTTTTGGTGACCTTTGCGTTGGTGACCTATGGACTGTCGTTGCTGGTGAACAATCTGGCCGCAATGACGGTTGTTGTGCCGGTGACGCTGTCGGTGTGTTTGCGGATGAAGATCAATCCGGTGCCATTGCTCATCACCGAAATCGTGGCTTCTAACCTGGGCGGCGCATCGACCATGATCGGGGATTTCCCAAACATGATCATTTCGGCTGCGGGGAATTTGCAGTTTTTCGATTTCCTCTCCGGCATGATGGTGCCGTGTTTGGTTTTGCTGGCGGCAATGCTGGCCTTTTTGCAAAGGCACCGCCATGAGTTTGCGATTGGTTTGATGGGTGAAATTCCTGACACGTTTGATGACATTAACCTGAAAAGCGCCGAGGTAGACCCGTATCTGGTGCGCGTTGGGCTTTGGGTTTTGGGCGTATCATTGGTAGGCTTTTTCGTTTCTGATGTGCTAAATTTAAGGCCTGGTTGGGTCGCGCTTACGGGCGGTGCTGTGGCGATGATCTTGGCGGGGCTCAATGAAGAACAAGATTGGTTCGTCGCTTGTGGCGGGCAAGACATAATTTTTTTTGCGGCACTGTTTGTGATGGTCGGCGGGCTGGTGGCTTCCGGCGCGCTGGAAAGCCTGTTCAATCTGATCAGAACCATTGGAAATGGGGAAAATGTGCCGATGATGTTAACGTTGATGTGGTCGGCAGCACTTTTGACGATTTTCTTAAACGCCGGCGCGACGACCGCCTTGTTTGTGCCGGTTACGGCGGGTCTGGACATGTCCATCACTGATACCACCGTGTGGTGGGCCTTGTCTTTGGGGGTGTTGGCGGGATCGTCGGCGGCGTTGACGGGGGCCACGGCGGGGCCTTTGACGGCATCGTATCTGGAACGGTTCCTCAAAGCTCATCCGGAAATCCAACCTCTGATCCCGGCGGACCGGGGGCTTGATTTTAAGGGTTACTTGAATTGGGGCCTGCCGATAATGGGCATGTTTTTACTGTTATCCAGCTTTTACATTATGATCGTGGCACGTTAAGGACAAGTGGTGATGAAGACTATAGAACAACCCACAAGGGCATTGCCGCAGAACACTATTTTGTTCTGCAAAAAGCCATGGCAGGTTCCGTCAATGATTTTGGCGTTCCTGGTGCTGCTGACGTTTGTCTGGGCTGGCTTCATCATGGCGAACTTTAAGGAACTGGACTTTTACGAAAACGCCTACGAGTTGTCGGTTCCTGAGTTTTTGTTCCGCGACATGGCCGGGTCTGGCTTTCAAAACGTTTCTCAGGCCGTAGCGCCTGGGGTGGTTGGCATTGGCGCAACGGCGATCAATATGCCGCCGGTCGCCACCGGCGCGCTGGTCAGTCCCAATGGCCATGTGATCACGGCTCTGCATCCGTTGAAGGATTTGGGCGAGATTGCGGTGTTCGTGCGAACCTCTACCGGGATCACCAAGTACCGCGCGGAAATCGCCAAGTCGCTGCCCAGTCATGATTTGGCGTTGCTGAAAATTCTCACTCCGGATCGCTTTATGTATTTTCCCTTGGCCGACACGGCGAACATGCAGCCCGTCGAGGGTGTGATGGGCATCGGTTTTGGCTCCAATGGTGCATTGATCACCAAAGAGGGCCGGTTGTTTCAAGGCAATTCAACGTTGAACGTTGGGACGCTGCAAATCTCTCACTTGCTGGGCACGGATGCGATTTATACCTGGGAACAAACCGGCGGTCCGTTGGTGAGCACCGCAGGTGAACTGGTCGGTATCGGCTTGTCGGTGATGGGCGATAATAAGTTGGTGCAGGGCTACGTCGTTCCGGCGCATGTCCTAGCTGCGGATCTGGGGGATGTGGTCACCTTTAAGGTCAACCCGGCGAAAGCACCTGCGTCAGCACCTTTAACAAATGCACCGATGACCAATGCGGCGGGCACAAATACGCCGGGCTTCGTTCAGGCGGCGGCGCCGAACATGCTGGGCAACCAAGGCCAGGGCAACGCTGGCATGGACACGGCGGTTGGCACCCAGACGGGCCCCATGGGGTCGTCGTCGTGGTGGACCAGGGCGCGTGCTCAGGTGGTTGAACAAAACCCCAACATGGCGATGAACGTCGCCGCGCCGAACTCGGCTTTGCTGCAGATGCAGGCCCCGCAAATGCAAGCACAGCAAATGCCGGGCCAAATGCCGGGCCAAATTCAGGCGCAGATGCAGCCGCAATCTCCTGGCGGTGTTGCGGGCGTGATGGGCATGGGCTTCGGGCTTACCGATACCGACCACATGGGCCGCACGCGCATCGGCGGGCTCACGGTCGGCGATGTGTTTAGCCTGATGTTGTTGGCCGTTGTGGTGGGTGTCACCAGCGGCATGGTGACCATGGGCGGTGGTGTTCTACAAGTTGCGGGCATGATGATCGTGTTTGGTTACGGGATGCATTTAATCCGTCCCGTGGCGTATTTGACCAACCTATTTATCTTTGGTGCGGCAGCTCGGCGCAACGCCAAGCATGGTTTGATCATGTGGGATACGGTGAAATCCGTGACACCTTGGGCCTGCGTTGGCGTGGTCGGCGGCTACTTCATCGGTAATGAATTGGGCGATCGTTCCATTGGTATGTTGTTGGGTGTTTTTGCCGCCTTGATGACGCTCAAGGGCTTGCAGGAGCTGCTCAACAAAAACCAAGAAGAAGTCATTCTTCGGACAGACGGCGGTGAAGTGATCACCGCGGAATCCGAAGATGGCATCGAAGACATGATCAACTTGGACGAAGATTCGCCAGCGCCTTCGCACGAGGTGATGATCGAGCAGGCGAGCAAGGCCTTCCTGGGTCTGCCTCCGGGGTTGATCAGTGGTATACTGGGCATCAGCGGCGGGGTCGTCTCGGTCCCCATGCAACGTATTTTCGTTGGTGCATCTTTGCATAACGCCATCGCCAACAGCTCCGTGATTGTCTTCTGGGCGTCTTTAACGGGGGCGATCGTGGCCTTCGCTCACGGTGTGCCTGCGGGACTGATTGACGTGAAGGCCCCGTTGACCATCAGCGCCATTATGATACCGGGCGCTTATGTCGGCGGCCTTCTCGGGGCGAAGTTGATGAAGATGCTGCCGGCACAAGTGTTGCGCGGGGTGTATACCGCCATCATGGCCGCAGTCGCCGTTAAAATGTTGTTTTTGAACTAAAATGAAAGCTGGGAAACGGCTCGCATGGTAGACATGAAAATCATCGTAGGTGGCGCGGCGGCTTTTGCCGTTGTGGTCGTGTTGGGTGGCTTGTTCGATAGTGAAGTGCACCACAGCGACGACGGTTACTCTGGCGCAATGGCGTCTCAATCCATGACCTCGGCCAGTGCGCAAGCGCAGATGGGCGCGCCGATGATGTATGCCCAAACTCCTGCACAACTTCTTGCGCAAAATCAGGCCCAGACCCAGGCCGTGCAGGCCCAGGCTCCGACCTTTATGGCGGACCCGATGGGCAATCCTTCGCAAGCCCCGTCCTTTGTCAACGTTGCCGCGCCGCCAAGGTCAGGCGCACCGGACCCCACGCTGAATGAAATTGGTCAAGATGTGCCTAATTTTTTGCCACAAAACATCCAAATTTCAGAAGCGCATTGGCAGGGCATGGACGTGACCATTCTGACCGCAGAATTGCGTCAGAAACTCAGATATCCCCGCGGCCTCTTGGGCTTGCTGGTTGATGAGGTCACCTTGAACGCGGCGCGCTCAGGGCTGATGGCCGGTGATATCATCGTCAATGTCGGCAACGTGCCAGTCACGACCCTTGAAGAATTCCAGCAAGCCACGCGGATGGTGCGCAACATGGAAAAGGTCGAGCTGACGTCCTTGCGCAAAGGCGAAATGGGCGATGGTCAGCGCTATACCATGCGCCGCGTCAGTGTCGCGCTGATTGGTGACCCGGATGTGGGTTTTGCTCAATTGGAATCCGCGCCGATGATTGTTGCCGGCGATGGCCGTCCCCACCCGTATCGGGGCGCATGCACCAATTGCCACGCTATTGGTGTCGGCTTTGAGCTGACGCCCGATCCAGATTTGATCACCTTGCCGCCGCCGCAGATTACGCTTGCGATTGCGGAAAAAGGGGTTTCACCACACCGTGATAGAGGGCCCTGCGAAGCATGCCACCAGATTGTCAACTAACCTAAAGGTAACCGTAAGATGATTCCTGTAAACAAAGACAACATTATTCATACGTTGGAAATGTACGCACACCATGGTTCTTTCGTGGTGAAAAAGCTGACCAACAATCTGGTTTCCGGGTTCCAGTCGCTGTTGACGATTGATGACGAAACCAAGCAACAGTTTTTCCGCGAACGGGGAATTTCATGCGCGAAAAAGGGCAAGTATCAGCAGGCCGTATCCTTGCTGGCCCCCTTGCACGAAGCCCATCCAGAAGATTCCGAAGTGATGATCCACTTGGCCATGGCCTACATCAAAACGGGCCATCAAGAACTTGGCATCACCCTTTTGGAAAAGGCCAGCAAGGACCACCAGGATGACATCCGTATTGCCACCGTGCTGGGCCTGACGTACGTGCAGATTGAAGAATACGCGAAAGCTATTCCGCTGTTGAAAAAGGCCATCAAAGCCACTCCGGAAAAATTCAATTTGCATTACCGTCTGGGCGTTGCGCATGACAAATTGGGTGAGCACGATTTTGCCATTGAAGCGTTCTTGGAAGCTTTGGAATTGCGTCCTGATGAAGCCAAAGTGTTGCGTTCCATCGGCTTTGCCTTCGAAGAGAAGGGCGACAGCGAGGCGGCTTTGGCATACTTTAAACGCGCTAACGAACAGGCCGAACTTTAAAACACGGCAATAGAATGAGACGTCTCAGGGCGATGCCCCGGCCACAACAAGAGTGTTGAATGATGGTTACTATTATAGATCAATCGATAATCAATGATAAACAACGCCTCCGCCGTTCGGAAGCGCTGCTCAATCAACTCTATCGTGAAGAAGTAAGCCCAGCTTTCCACGCCCCCGCGATGCGAGGCGTGAAGGTGATGGTGGTGATTTCCTTTCTGGCCCTTTTGCTGTTTGCCGGAACGCTATTTTTTAAGTTCAACAACTTCATTATGCTGCGTGAAGATGTTTTGACCAAACAGGGCAACCTTGAATCCGCCATCCAGCGGCGCACCAATCTGTTCCCCAATATGGTGAATTTAACGCTCAGCCACGCCTCTTTAGAGCACACCATTTTTGCCTACACCTCCAAAGCCCGCAGCGAGTTGATTAAAAAAAGCAACCTGCCTCAGGAAGACAAAGATCAACTGGTGGCCAAAGCAGAACAGCTTGGTGCCGCCGGAGCCCTGCCAAAAGGGTGGGAGCAAGCGCTTGAATCCTTTAAAGGCGGCACCCCGGAGGCCTCTCTGGGGCGGTTGCTAGCGGTGGTAGAAAAATATCCCGATATCCAATCGGCCAAGACCTATGAACAGATGATGTTGTCCTTGGTCGATATGGAAAACATGGTGACGGAACGCCGCGTTGCGTTCAACGAATCCTTGCTCATGTATAACGTCGCAATTTCCAAGTTTCCGTGGAGTCTACTGGCCGATTGGACGGACTTTATGCGGATTGAATACTTCGTGAGCGAGCATCCGGGCGCTGCGGCGCCGCTGATCACGAAGGACACCTATCAGCAATTGGTGCCGTTCCTGGAAGAAAATGGGGGAAATCAATGATTTGGGCCGCAATTGTACGCGCAGGGACGCTCATTTCCGTCGGCACGGCGGCTTTGCACCTGTATGACGAACACACACGGGCGATCAATACCTCGCGGATTTACAGATCGTCTGAAACTGCGCGCTTTCTCGGGGTCAGCCGCACGGAAGTGGTAAAGCTGATTAAGGCTAAAAAAATTCATGCAAAGTTGATGAACGGTAACTACCGCATCTTGGGCCAAAACATTATTGAGTATTTAAACCAATGAAATCAGAACGGTGCAAAATTTGTCGCGATGAAGTGATCTGGTGGGCGATTGCCGTCAATATCGCCCAGACAAGCTTCAAGGGCATACTGGGCTTGATGAGCGGTAGCGCCGCGTTGGTTGCGGATTCCATTCACTCCGGCGCGGACGTGATCGCCAGTATTGTGACGATGGCCAGTGTCAAAATCTCCAAAAAGGTATCGAACGAAAATTACCCCTATGGTTTTGGCAATGTCCAATTCATCTCATCGTCGGTGGTTGGCCTGATTTTGATTTTTGGCGCGCTTTACTTGATGTACGAGGCGGTGATCAAACTGGTCATCGGTGATATCACGCCGCCCAGCGGTGTGGCGATCTTTGGCGGCGTCGTGTCGATTTTGACAAACGAATTGATGTATCGTTACCAAAACTGCGTGGGGCTGGAAAACAACAGTCCGGCGATTATCGCCAACGCTTGGGACAATCGTTCCGATGCGCTGTCGTCCGTGGGCGTGTTGATCGGCATCACCATCGCGGTGTTGGGCTTTCCGATTGCGGACGTTCTCGCGGCTATGATTGTGTCCGTAATGGTGGCGCGTATTGGCGTTGAACTGAACATCGATGCGGTGAACGGGTTGATGGACACCTCGGTTGAAACGGACCTTTTGACGGATGTCTACACCATCGCCATTGAAACCCCCAAAGTGGACGAAGTGCAATATCTTCGCGGCCGCAATGTGGGCGAAGACATCTATTTGGACATTGGCATCTGTGTGAATGGTAACCTGAAGGTTTACGAAAGCGACCTGATTGTCGCCGCCGTGAAAAAGCGGATCTTCGAAGAAATTGAACACACATCGGACATCCAGGTAACTGTGGTGCCGCACGAAATGCAACAAAGCACATTAGGCAAGGTTAAGAGCAAGTTGTTGCCCACCTGGTTTAGCTGATTTGCGTGAATTGAACGAGGTATACGCACGATGAACAGTGGATTTAGGCCGGAAAATTGGATTGTTGCCGGTGGTATTGTCTTTGCCCTTGGCGTCGTCGCGGCCAGCTCGCTGCCAGATACGTTTTGGAGCGATAACAACACTTCGCCGATCAGCGCTCAGGTCACCAACTTAGGGGAGCTGCTGGCGCCGACCCCTGACCCCAACGCCACGGATATGGCGGCGACCCCACAAGAAGCGAATGTCACGGGCTTGATCCCCTTCACCAAGGCATCGACAACCCGGTTTCGCGGTAAAGTCGTCCGGGTGATGAGCTTGGGCAACGACACCGGTTGGGGGCAAATGCATGTCTGGATCAGTGACGGCGCGGGTCAGGCGCAAGAAATCTCCATCGCCCCCGATTGGTATTTGATGCACATGGGGTGCACCGTTACGGAACAGGCTCAAGTTCAGGGCTCGGCATTTTCATTTGGCAAGCCGCAAACCATTCCCGAACTGTATGCTAAGTCGATCACTGTGGATGGAAAAACCTGCCGCCTTCGCAATGATGAAGGTTTCGCGCTGTGGTCAAATCGACTGCGTTGAGAGGCGAGGGTAGGGTAAGGTAAGATGTTTTTTTGGCAACAACTGAAAAGTCGGTTTTCAGGTAAGCAGGGCGCATCCGTGCTGGCCCTGGTGATCTTGGGCGGCTTGATTTGGGAGGTTGCCAGCCCCGATTTGGGCGGAAAGCCGTCGCACTTTACGGTGCGCAAGGCAAAAGGCGCGCTGTATGGCGACATGCCGTCGCCTGCGGAACCCAGCATCGGCGGCACCGTCAAAGAAACCATAGTGCCCGAAACGCGCTACCGTCTGATGACGCTCAAACACATTCCGCGGATCAAGCAGGGCACCCCCATGCCCCATCCTTTTGCCGGCGAATGCAACAATTGCCATCTTTTCGTTGGCGGCCCGGGGCCGGGGGAACAGTGGAAGACGCCGATTGGTGCGGCGCTGGAAAGCATTTCAAAAATCAAAAAGCTTGGACCGCCCTTGCTGCCCAGTTCAGATCGCCCCCATCCGCCTGCGGGACGGTGCATTAAATGTCATGACGTGGTGGTGAAAGTCCCCATCGTCCGCAAAAAAGGCGGGTTTCACTGGATTATGTAATATGTTTATCAGCCGATCTGAATAAAATTGGGTTTGAAGCCGTGATACGCTCGTTATAATGGATCGATTCGTTGATTGTTTTTTTGCAGCTAAAATGAATTCATAGGGGGGGCAATGAGATGAACAGTATTTTTCAAGATGCACGGTTTCAGCGCACTGTCGTGATCCCCTCTGGAATTTGGGTGCTGATCTGTGGCGTTTATGTTTCGCTGTCCATCGGCTGGGGCAATTTATCGGCCTTTTTAACCAATGAGCTAGTTGTTCTGGTGATGGGGCTTATTTTGCCCATCATGCTCTTCGTCATGCTTTTTGGCATCGGGCGTAGCAGCATAGTCAGCGAAGATTTAGCGGAACAAGTGAGCCAACAAAGCAAAAAACTTGACGATCTGTCAGTGACGCTCGGTCTGGTCAGTAAGGCCCTGGAACAGCAAAGTGACACCATACAGGGAACGTTGCTGAACGGGGTTGAAAAGCTTGAAGAAAGCCAACGGGTTATGAGCCAAAGTGGAACGAAAGAGTTAATGCAGTTGTCATCCGCCGTGGATCGGTTGCCCGGCTTACTTAAAGATCAAGGCGTCGGCATTAATACATTGACCGTCAGTCTTGGCGGGTTGCGCGACAAAATTGACCGAATCGTGGCCCAAACGGCAACGGGCGATAACACCCTCGATTTGAACGAAATCCATCAACAAACGGCCTTGCTTGGTTTTGTGAACACCATCTTGAACGACCTAAACGTCGCCACGACGCGCATTTTGGTTCGTTTGATGGAAAGCGAAGGCCGCCAAAAGCACGAAGTGAAAGACTTTATTCAAGGCTTGCTCAGCGCCTATTCGGTGGGCGATCGCGGCGTATTTTTCTCTGTGTTGCAGCATCAAATGGCCAACAACATGGAACGCATAGTGGGGCTGCAGGCCATGGTGGGTGAGCGTGAAGATGCGCGCCGCGACATGGCTAAAATCATCCGCGAAATTCGGCAAATCACCTCGCTCGTCACAAAGATCGATGATAAAGACATGGCCAAAACGATTTGCGACATTACCGTGTTGGAAAGTCTGGAAAAACTTCTGGGGACCTATTTTAATTTGGATGGGTCTTCTAAGGATACCGCCGTATATTAAGGCCTTCAGGTTGTCCCGCACCATTTTGCTATCCGGAGAGCCGCTATAACGAAGCTCATTCATCAAATTGCGTATGCGGTTTCGCTGGCGGTGCTTCTGTGCATCGTTGCGCTGGCAGCGTTGTATCTGCTTGATGTCGAAGGGGTCGTCAGAACCTTTAACGGCGCGTTTGTGGACTTTGATGAAGCACAGAAAACCCCCCTCATTTTGCTGGGGGCGCTGTTTATTGCGGCTTCCATTTTATTCTTTGCCCTGATCCGCTACACCGATGGACAGGTCGAAGATTTGGTCAACCAGCAGGCCAAAGTCATCGTCAAGCTTCAATCCTTCAACCAAGATACCTCAACCCAACGCGAAATCATTGCCGAGCAGAAAAAGACCATCGATGAAGAAAAAAAATCGATTGATGATGAGCGCCTTAAAAATCAACAAGCCGCAGAGTCCGTTGTAGAGACCCAAAAAGCCTACGCGTTGAGCCAGAACGCCTTGGCGCAGTACGCGAAGCTCATCACCTGTATTGATAAGCTGCGCACCCTCAATGAAAAACGCATCGGCGCGGATTTTCCGTTTAATGCGTCTCTGCAAGAAATCATGGCGCTGACCAACAGTTCATTTGGCACCATTTGTGATGTGCGTGAAGGCAAGGTTGGGCACGAGGCGCTGAGATTTTTATCCGTATGCTCCAAATCTTCAGAGGGTGCACCAGGGGGGACATCTGTGTGCGCGGACAAAACTTCATTGGCCGCGCTGGTGGCGATGCCCCTTGAGGAATTGCCCAAAACGGTGATTCTCAATAATGACCTGCATGGCGATTTGTCCGTCGGCGGCGCTCCCCAAGGGCATCCGCCTTTGCAAAATATGCTCACCATCCCTTTGCTGCGGGGGCCTGATTTGATCGGCCAACTGGCGCTGGCCAACTGTGAGGGGGGCTACCACACCGATGCGTCAACATTCTTGGCGCCGATTGCCGCGATCTTGTCGGAATGGATGGACAGCCGTGAGGCGCGCCTGGGCCGCGTGCGCGTTCAAGAAGCCCTCAAACGCTTGCAGCATCAATCCAGTGAAGTTCTCTCCGCGACCCACGATGGTGTAATCATTGTCAATCATCGCGGCAAGATTTACGACATCAACGAGTCCGGTGAGGCGACCTTTAAGATTAAATCCGCCCAGATCGGCAATATGACGGTTCCCGAACTGATCACCTTGCCGGACCTGGACGACAAAAGCGCCGAGGGCGTGGAAGCCTATTTAAACGCCATTGAAGACGGGGTGATGAAGCACTACGCCAACATCACCGCCTTGTTGCAGGGGGGCGGTTCGTTGCCGATTGACCTGGTGATAGCGGCTCAAGAATCAGGTCCGCATAAGCTTTATAAATTCTATATCCGCAATTTGCTGTCTGGCCATGAAAAAGCCCAAGAAGCACTGTTGCAAGCCCAGGAAGAGAAAAACTGGATTGAGCTGCAGACCCAAAGCGTGAAGCAGGAAATTATAGAGAGCAAAAAGCTGGAGCAGCGCGCCCTGGCTCAGCTTGAAAAGGTCGAACGCGCCAGCCGCACCAAATTGGAACTGCTCGCCACCATGAGCCATGAGTTAACCACGCCGATGAATTCCATTGTCGGGTTTTCCAACACCTTGCTGGATGGAGCGTTGGGCAAGGGCATCACCCAAGAGCAACGTGATTACATCCAGTACATCAGTGATTCCGGCAGAAAACTGCTGGACTATATCGACGGTGTTCTCGACCTGTCCGGCGTTGAAGAAGGGCGTATGGAAGTCGATCCGGATGATGCGCTGACGATTGGCGATTACGCAAAATTCTCCGCTCATATTCGCAACGACCAAGAAGTTGTTGAGGCTTTGTTTCAGCGGGCCTTAGAACTTGATCCGGGCAATCCCATCATTCTCAGCAACTATTCGCTTTTCCGCACCAATATCCGCAAAGAGCATGAACGGTCTGAGGAGCTGTATAAATATGCCTATGAGGCTGATCCCGATAGCGCCCTGACGTTGGGTGATTACGCGGTGTTTTTATCGGACGTGCGCAAACACAATGAACGCGCCGAAGAAATGTACAAACAGGCGATAAAGCTTGATCCGAACAACGCGCTAAACCTTGCCAATTATGCCCGATTCCTGTCCAAGGTTCATGGCTATCACGACCGCGCCGATAGCTATTACAGAAAGGCCATCGAAAACGATCCCGAAAACACCGCCATTCTGGCCCGCTATGCGCATTTTATTATGGATGTTCGCAAAGACCAAAAACAAGCCGAAGCCTGGTTTGAACGTGCGCTGGAGACCGCGCCCAATGCTTTGTCTTTGCGCTTGGATTTTGCCTTTTTCCTGTTCGACATCGACAACGAAAATCGCGCCATGGAGATTTTGGATGAAATCGAACCGCGCCTGTACGGGGAAGAACTGCTGATGGAGCAGTTCTATAAATTTGCCTTTGGTCGCTCCACCGCCGCACGGGCGCAAGCTTTGAGCCGTATTCGCGACCTATTGAAGGAGCGGGTGCGCTGCCCGTTGTTTGAACCCTTCTCCTTGGTCCGGCGGTTGGCCGACGAAGGGCACTCCGACGCGCGGTTGATGGAGGCCCTGGCCCGTGTCATTACCGTGCGCGACACCTTGCAGGTGTTGAGCGGCCAGCCCAAATGGCGGGCCATCCAAATGACCTCGGATGGTTCATCTCTACAGGAGTAGGAGCGGGGCAAATCGGCGTGTTTGTGCGGCAGGCTTTCTCGGTCGCATGGCGTGCTCCTTGACGATGCTATGAGACCAGAGAATCACGATTGGAAAATGAATGCAACAGGAGATCAAACCGACGGAAGCTATTGCAAGGTTTTGCCGTCAGAAAAGCCAAAACCTTGCAATTGTGAATACTTTGAAACGACAAAAAGCCAACGGGCATCAAGGGATTAAGGCTTTTTCACGGGCGACAACGTATCCTCGAACGCTGGCGATCAACCCACAGCAACGCCCGCATGGAAGCGATGAACGGACTGTTCCAAGCCGCACGGGCGCGGGCCAGGGGCTACCGCAACACCGAGACCTTCATCACCATGATTTATTTGATCGCGGCCCCGCTTGGAGATATATTCAAATCCACTTGAAACGTCGAAGAGCCCTAATTATCAAGAAAATCTAGAGTCGATTTCAGCCCTTTAAAGGCCCCTTTGCAGCCTTGTCTCATGGCGCGCGCAACGGGTTTGCAGGTTACGGCACCGGTGTCGATGATGGCACCTAGGCCGCTACCCAACGCGTTGGCAACCCCATTAAACAGGTCTTCGACCGGTACAATGTCTGTGTGGTGGGTGGGTTGCCCTGGCTTCACGTTGATTTCTGAATCCGCTGCAACATTTGGTGCACAAAGTTGTGCCGCCGTTTTCTCAAAGGCATCGCCCGGCCGCGCAGTTTCGCCGGGGGGGCTTTTGGCGGGGAAGGGTTCGCTGAGGCTGGGGCTGGGCTGGCGCAGAGGTAAAGCCCGTCCAACAGACGCCAGTGACAGTGTTTCGCGCGATATGTTCTGGTTTTGGTCCTGGCCTCGGTCTTCACCCAGGTCTTGGTCCGCAGCGTGGTCCGAGCCTTTGAACAGAGCAATCAGGTGGCGGTGGATTTCTGGCAAGGTAGCCAAAAGAATCCCCGCAGCCAGGGCGACAATGGTGACCGCGATCGGCATAATGTCGCGCAAAACTTGACCCAGGGGCGTATCAGAGCCGAGCGTGGTGAATTGGAACACCGACATAACCAAAACGACCACAAGCAGAGCATATGCAGAAACCTTCAACACGATATCTAGCTCCACTTTGGTTGCCGGGTATCCGTAAGTGCGCGGCGCGGTTTAATAATCGGTTACGTTGCCGAGCTTTTCCCAATACCGCGGCGGCAGTTCGGTGGCCAACTTCAAGGCCCCCTTAGCAACGGCAAAAACCGGGTCATCGACACACTTCACATTCACGTCGCCGTAATAATCGACCAAGGCGGCTTGGATGTAGGTGTCAATTCCAATGATCCGCGAGCCACCGCCGGCAACCAAGATGTTGAGCAGCATTTCCGCCTGGTCTTCGGGCGGGCAGCTTTGGATCAACTGATCGATGCCTTCGATGATACCGGGGATCATCATTTCACAAGCTTGGCCGACCATCTGGGTCACATCGTAAGACACCGGACGACCATTGGCGCGCAAATCAGCGGTGATTTGCGCCGGGGCGTCGCCCACATATCCCGATTGTTCTTTGATCGCGCGGGCCACGTGGGTGTTCATCTGTACGTCGGGATAGACTTCGGTGATCAGCGCTTCCAACTGTTCATCGACGAAGTTGCCCGCCTTATTGACCGTTACTTGGGAATGTTGCCCCGGCATCGCGCCTTTCAGTGCGCACAGATCAACCGTGCCCGCGCCAATGTCGATGACCAGATTATTGACCAAGTTGTCATAGCCGTAAGCGACCAAGAACGGTTCGGACAGAACCTGAACTTCGTCCACCACTTCTTGAAAAATTTGCGCCAAAAGATCCTTGGAGGTGTTGGTCGCACGGGCCGGCGAGCCGACAATCACGCAGACTTCATCGTCGGGCCGGGGCGACAGCGATTCGATCACATGGCTGACCAAATGACGGGCGACTTCTAAGTCTCGTTCCACATATTCGCGGATCACGCCATCTTTAAGCGGGGCGCGCAGATCCACAAAAGAGCGCTTTTTAAACGCGTCATCCCCGACCAGATAGGGCGCGCCCAAAAGCTTCACGCCGATCATGTCGCGAGGGTAACCAACCACAGAGCGGATCCGTTCTTTGTGGCCGCGGTTGGTCATCACCACCGTCCAAGAGGTGCCAAAATCGAAGCCAACCAACAAGGTGTTGTCGGAATCCTCTGTAGAGATTTTGCTTGTGTTATCCGTATCGTTCATCATCGGGACCAGTCGTTCGAATGAAATACAAAAAAGCTAAATTGGGCTCAATAAAAAAGACTAAACTTTCCACGCCAGCGAAAGCGCCTGGGAGTATCCATAAAACACACCAACCCCCGCGATGCATACCAATCCAGCGGCCGCTGCCGGCGGCACTAGGCGGGTCACCGGTTTGATGGCCGTCGAAACAGAGGTGCCTGCTGCAATGGTGCCATCAACTACGGCGACAATGCCGTCTCCGATGACATTGATCACGCCATAGGGGAGGCTTTCAATAGTGATGTCGCGACTTCCCCCTATTTTGTAGGACGGACGTCGAGCAGTCTGCGGTGCTTCTTTTTTGGACCTTGCGGGCGCTGCCTCTGCAGCGTGTCCAACATTATCGTGCACGACATTATCGTCGGCAATCTGTGTGTCACTCGTTTCGGCCTCCGCATAGTGGTCTTCGTCAACGAAATGTCCGGTCACGGCGTCCCGCTCGCCGACCAGTTGGGCGAGGCGTTTGGCTGCTGCGCGGGCGCGAATGGCGTCGCGTCGGCTCATCGGTTTACCCGCCCCATCCGATTCGCCCCACGGGTTTTCATAACTGTCAATGGGGTCGGCATCTCTAAAGCGGGTCAAAGTGGCTTGCAGACGTGCTCGCGACTGGGGTGACATCGGCGGTGCGGCGCGCGGTGCGGCATCCATTGTGGGTCCGCCAGCCCAAGGGGCAAAGTCGAAACTGTCGCTCCACCGGGCAGCAGACGTGGCGCCCATGGCGGCGGCGGTGACCATGGCGGGGCCCATGTGAACGGTTTCTGTCACTTTAGACGATTGCGGCTCATCAGCCTTCGCCGCGCTTTGTGGGGTTGTGGCCCATGGGGTGCCCGATGGGGTGCCCAGCGCTGCGCCGCGCCGAGGTGTTTTATCGTTGGTGCTCTTGTCCGCCATCACCCTCTTGCCCCCTTAAGAGATCATTTACCTGCGCAGTTCAAGTTTACGATGATACGCATCACCTACAACTGACTATACCCACTCTGCCATGTCTGACAAATATAGTCATTGTTATTTACCAAATCCTAAAGACCAGTCAGCATCGGTAAAAAGACCCTTCAGGCCTTTAAAGACTCTCAATGTCTTTAAGGACATCAACGACATCAACGACATCAACAGGTTCGGTGGGGTTTGAACGGGCTTTGATGGTCCCGCGCAGGACCCACAAGGCATAGCAGGTTAAGATTAAATTTCCGGTGCCGATCAAAAGAAACGGAGCATGGGGACCGACACTGTCAAACAGCCACCCGCCGACTTGAACAAAAAAGATAATGCCCAGCACGCCGACGACATTAAAAGCCCCCAGAACGGAGCCGCGGATTTCTCTGGGGCTATAATCAATCACCAACACTTGAGGCGCAATCAAGCACGCCGCCTGACCTGTCGCAATCAGCGCGATGGGCACAAGAATGGCCCATTCAAAGGGGTTGACGATGAAGCCCATCAGCAAAAAACCGATTCCAGACAGCATCATGCCCAAAGAGATGGTCATCACGCGACCGCGTTTTTCAATAAATTTGGCCCAAAACGGGATCGAAATCAAAATGGTGAAGCCCGTCAGCCCGATGAGCAGTCCAGCGTGGGCGGCGGCTTCTTCTTGGTTGATGGCCACCAAATCGGCGAAATAGATGAACCACATCATCAAAAACAGGCCAATAAAAACCATGTCGCTGCGGGCGAAAAAAGCGGCGGCGAAGCTCAACCGGACGCGCTCTTCCTTCATCACCAATTGCTGGATACGCCGCCACGGAACGCCTTTTTCACGCAGCTTCGGGGCCACGTCGATCATAAAATGTCGCGTCAGCCAGGCACCAATCAGGGCCACCACGGCGGTCATTACCATCACAGAGGAAAGCCCAGAATGCTTCGGGATTTGCATCAGCACGGCATAGACCAAGGTGGCCCCCAGGGCCATCATGAATACCGTGTTGGCAAAAAACCGCGGGCGGCTGGCATAGTCGGTGTAATCGCCGGCTATGGTCGAAATTTGCGGCCACACCGCGCCCGTGCCCAGCGACATGATGATGCGGCTGAAATAATAAAAGGCAATTCCGCCGACACCCAAAAGAATCCCAAGCTCAGCGCTGTAAACGGCTAAAAGCGCGCCAAAGGCGGCAACCACAAAGCCCACCGTGGCGATGGGAACGCGGCCAAAACGGTCGGACAGATAACCCAAATACATGATCAAGCCTAAGTCCAAGATCTCGGTGACCACTTGGATGTTGGCGTTGATAAGGCCCGCGTACTCAAACGAAAGGTTGAGCACGTTGCGCAAGAACAAAGGCTGTACGGCAACAGCGAGAGTCATGAAGATCGTGCATACGGCGGCCAGCAGATAGAGCGTATTGTGGTGCCGCCGTTCGACAAGAAGTTCAGGATCTTTCATGGATTATGACCTTAGGACAGCAGCGTCCTTGCTGCCTTGGGTTGGGCGGGATGTTTTAGATGTAGGTGGACAGGGTGTGAATCATAGGAAGCTTCCACGCCCGGTGCAATAAAGCGGAAATGACGCCAATGATTGACAAAACCAAGACAAAAAACAGCGACGTGGTGAACATCCACTTGCCCAGCCCGGGAATGTACAGCGAAAAAATTCCGACCACGCCCAGCATCCAGATGATCAACCCCTGGCGCGCATGAAAATAGACGAACTCATCATCGCGTCCACGCATCAGGGGGACAAAACATAAAATGCCAAGGTAGCTCATAATAGCCAGCATACGCGCGCGAAAACCGCCTTTGCTGCGAACCGTTTTTTTAGCCATTTTTTACGTTTCCTGGTTTCGGCGATCACGCCTAAATTTATGCAATCGGGACTTTTAAAGGCCATGCCTTCTCAACGGAAGTCCCCGGCGGTATCCCCTGTATCTCAATATCCCCACCGGACAAAGTGGGGAAGAATTCCTGCCGCTGCTCCCCCCCAAAT
>JGI10211J34971_10000962_pt1 | contig 23947 bp, 21 predicted proteins | sample Etolagsediment_FD_34971 | JGI IMG/M metagenome (IMG submission 34971)
CGTGGATAGGCGCTTCAACTCGCTGCAGTGGCTGATAGGGGGAGGGTTCACCTTCCTGACCGTCGTTATCGTTCTTATGAAATTCCTCGTCGGCCCTTGAGTCGCCGCTATGCCATTGTATCTTCCTAAGCCTTAGGTGGAAATCTGACAAAAATTGTCATGAATACCCCAAATATTGTCTCAAAACGCAAAGATGAGAAGTCGAAAAGCTTGGCTTTGTAGCAGCAGTGATTGATTTTTTATAATAAGTAATTGAAAGTTATAAGGAATATGCGCTTTTTTGTTTTTTAATTAAATATGCGGCGCAATAATTGCAAGAGTTTTACGGTCAGAAGCGTCGTTTGCAGATCATTGATATTTCGCGAAGGATTTGGTGATTGGCGGGAAATTGCCCAAAAGGTTTTACATTGATAGAATTGATGATCGTTATTGCGATCATCGGCATCCTGGCAGCTATTGCGATCCCTCAATTTGGCGCCTATCGAAAACGGGGATATAACTCAAGTGCGATCTGGGATATCAAAAATGCTGCAGCCGCACAAGAGGCCTACTATGTGGACTACAAAGCGTACGCAGGCAGCAGAGACCCTTTAAATGGTTACGGTCTCAGTTCAACCCAAGGGGTTACCCTGACCGTGGGTGGTAGCAGTGGGGGTTACACGCTTGTTTCGTATCACAACAGCGGAGACAGAACATATACGATTACCGGACCGGGCGGTTCGTTAGAAAGCAATTAATTTCGGCTTTTTATTTAAAAAACTATTTAGGTTATTTATTCTGAAATGTGAAAGGGGGTGGGTTTTTTTCAGGCAAATGGAACATTTGGATTGACCAACGTTGATTACAGGTAGAAAGGAGAAAAGACATGTTATCAAAAATAAATGCAAAAAAGGATGAAAAAGGTTTTACGCTGATCGAGTTGATGATCGTTATCGCCATTATCGGTATTCTGGCGGCTATCGCCATTCCTCAGTTCAGTTCCTACAGGAAAAGGGCTTACAACGGGTCTGCTCAGACGGATGCCAAGAACGGTTACACGGCGGCGGCGGCTTATTTTGTGGATTACCCCACCTCAACTGATGTGCCGGAAGCGGGTAACCTTGAATCTTATGGCCTTCAAACATCCACGGGCGTTACAGTGACGGTCGCTGGTGNNACTCAAACTGNTTTCCAGGTTATAGCTACCCACAGCAGCGGAGATAAAACCTACACGGTTCAGGAAAGCGGCGTTACGAGCAACTAACTTATCAACTCTTTTTGGAACATTGGAAGCAGATCAGGGTGTTTTCCTCCCCTGTTCCGCTTCTTTTTTTATTCCACCAAAGTTGTGAGTGCTTCCTTGATTTTTTTGTTTTTCGGATCATGTTTCAACGCTTTTTTTAGAGAAATTTCTGCCGCATCTTTTTTTCCCTGAAGGAGATATGCAAAACCGATGTTTTTGTACCCCCTTGAGTCTTCAGGGTTTAATGAAATTGCTTTATTGAAATCAATTTCGGCTTTTTCATATTTTTCCAACATAGCGTAACTTCTTCCACGTAGGATGTAGGCCGGGTAAAAATTTGGAAGGATGGTGACGCTCCTGGTCAGGGCCAGGACTGCGTTCTGATATCTACCGTTCTTAAAGGCCGACATTCCATCCATCTCATAACAAATTTTTGTTGCTTCCTGCCATTGGTCGTGTTTAAGAAGATCTTTTTTGAATGAAGCGTGAGTTAAGAAATAGACAGCAGCAAAAAATAAGGCGCATACCCCTAGGCGTTTGAATTGATGCATTTTTGCCATATTTTTCAATGCGTAGATTGCGTACCCTGCAAAGAGGCAAAAATAGGGAACAGCGGGTGTGCGGTATCTGGCATTGACGAGGAAGATGGTGCAATTCAGTAGGTAAACGCCGATGGCCCCATAAATTAAAAATAGGTTTTTGAACTTTCCTAAGGAGAGCAATATGCCCAGAAGACCCAAAGAAATAATGATGCCATATCTGAGAAATGGGTAAGATAAAAATTTCTGATACTCCTTGTGGGCGGAAGCGATATAGTGGACCTCATAGTTTGTAAAGAAGTGAACGAACTTTTTGAACTCTCGATTCAGATAAAGCGCCGGGTTATCGAAAATATCTTTAAGTGTTATTTCGATCCAGAACTTGGAAGCCTGAGAGGGTGAGAGGGTTCTCCCAGTCAGTTTTGAAGCTGTTTTTCGAAACACCACGTGAGCGTAGTCCGGCTCGGAACTGTTATTTAAATAAGGATCGTTTTCCAAAAGGTCTGCGCCAACGATGGCGGTTGCTGATTTACTGTTACCGTGGAAAAAGACCTTCCCCGCATCGGCTGTCACAAGAACGAAATCGTGGAGTTTAAGATAGTTCCTGACCGTTATGGGGGTGACAATGAGAAAGGTGGCGCAGAGAAACAGCAGGGTGTGGACCAAGTTCTTCCCAAATCCAAAATCCGTTTTTCTGAAGATGAGGAACCAGGCCACGCCAACGGGTAGAAACAGCAGGAAATTGGGTTTGGTAATGATCCCCATGCCGGTGAAAATTCCGGCCGCCAAGATGTTCAGAATGGCGCGAATTCGAGATTTTGATTTGTTTCCGGAGAGGATCAAAAAATAAACGGAGAGGAGATTAAAAAGCAACACGAAAACAGTGGGTTCAAGTGTCGTCTCCAGAACGATCAGGTTTCCGTAGAAGGCGAAAATCAAGGCCCCGACGAAGGCGGCGCTCCGATTAAAAAGCCTGATTCCAATGACGAATACCAAAAGGGCGTTTATGGCGCCGATAAAGATTTGAAAGCACTTAATAAAGGTCCAACTTACACCAATAAGCGTTTTTACCAGTGCCAGAAAGTAGAGGTAGAAGGGGCTCAGGTCAACCAGCCTGTTCCCAATATCAACGCCGTTGGCCAGTTTTTCGGCGAAGAAGGGGTATTTGATAAAAAGAATCGGCTCGTCAATCCAAATAAGGAAAAATGCACGGGTGCAAATGGCGATTAAGAAAACAACGGTGTGCAGGGTGTAATCCCGGTGGTGTCCTCCCGGTTGAGAAAATAAACGCTTCACGGGGATTTGAGCTCCCTCGCCAAATCTTCATATTCCCGGGATCTGTTTTGACACGCCACGGTCAGAAAGCGGAGAAGTTTTCGCTGATGTGAGCTGAGCGCACTTTCAGGCTCAGAAATGGCATCCATGTCCTCAATAAATCTCCTAAGACGATCGGTCCCCCCAGCAAAAATTGCAAAGAAGCGATCCAGGGCTCTTTCCTTTTTCATCACCATACCCTTTTCATCATAGAGTTGCGCCATCTCCAGCAGGATGAATGGGTTGTTCGGATTGATTTCGAGGGAAGTCTTGAACAAGAAAGATGCCTTCCCGGACCGGTCCATGAGTCTGTAGGCAAGGCCCAGTCGTCGCATTATATCGGGGTCTTTCGGGGAAGTCCCGAGTGCTTGTTGCAGATATGCCATGGCTTTTTCATTTTGATTTGTTCGCAAGTAGAGATGTCCGAGGTTCGTTAAAGCTGCCGGAGATTGTTTTTGGACCTGTAATGCTTTTTGAAACTCCGCCTCAGCTTTGTCGTAATGTCCTTTTTTTAGAAATATCTGGCCCTTTCGGATATGGGTGGGTGCGAAAGAAGGCTGATATTTCTGTGCCTGCTCATAATAGTGCATGGCCTCTTCGTCTTTACCCAATTCCTGGTATATAGACCCGAGATTGTAATAAGTCCAGTTCTTCCCCGCCAGATTGTTTATGTTCTTCTTGGAGAGCGAGATGCGGTATTCATCGATGGCAGCTTCATAAAATCCTTTTCGTGCATAAAAGCGGGCAAGGTTGTGGTAGGGTCTGGCAAGGTCAGGATATTTTTCAATACAGTCAAAAGATAAAATTCCGTCATTTTTCCAGATCTTGTTTCGCGCGTATGTACTGTGGCCCCATCCTGTGAGGATCAGAATTACAAATATGATCAGGATTGTCTGTAGACTCCGCTTCTTTGAAAAATACTGTATTCCATTTGATAACAGAATGGATAGCGGGACAAAAAAGAGCATGGAAGGGAGATAATTTCTATGCTCGAAGATAAGCTCAAGAGGGAAAACGGATGCCTCGATCAGATGATTGAGGAAGAAGAAAATGATACAAAATGAGATAAGGGGCCATTTCTTGGCTCCTGCGGCAGCCACACAAAGGATCAAAAGGATTGCTGCAATTGACATTACGGTTGAGATGGGCGTTGTCAGGCTGGTGGAGAGGGTTATTCCGTGTTCGAGACACAACCGGTCCGGCATGGGATATAATAGGAGGGAGACATAGAACAAGATGACACGCGGCTCTGTCAATAATCTCTCCGGCAAGGTAAATCCCCTGTTTTGATAGCCGGAGATGAGGCTTTTTGGATTGAATATTGACGGACCTGCAATGAACAGGGCGAGAGCAAGGCAGACAAGTACGCCAATCAAGAGGAAAAAGGAATATCTTTTTAAATTCCTTTTTGTGACCCCTTGTATGAGGAAAAGGTCGTAAATGAGGATCACCACAGGGAGCATAACGGCATTTTCCTTCGAGCACACGGCCAGAATGCCACAACCAATGCAAACCGAATAATGTGTGATTCGCAGACGCTTTGGAGTTGATGTTCTCCCTTTGAGGTAAAAATACATTGCCATAATGCCGAAAAGCCCAGCCATTGAGGTCATCCGCTGGACCACATAGGTGACCGCCTGAGTTTGCACCGGGTTGACGGCCCATAGCACTGCCGAAAGAAGTGCGATAAAATAAGCGCTTGGCCCATATCTTGCTTCTGAAATGGGGAGATTCAGGGTGTGGTAAACAAAAAGAAAGAGAAAAATGGATGAAAGAAAATGAATGATGAAGTTGATCAGGTGGAAGCCATATACTTCGGTTCCGCCAAAAAAATAGTTGAGGGCGAAGCTGAGGCATACCACGGGTCTGTATAGTTTATCATTTCCGTTCCAGTGTGCAAAAAAGGTCTTTTGGATGTTTGGCAGGTTTAATTCGGTCAGGTGAAGCGGTTTGTTATTGAGGATATTGTTTTCATCGTCAAAATGCCATGAGGCATCAAAGGTATTTGAATAGGTGATCAATATGAGGAGAAACAGGGAAACAAAGGCAAAAATATTTCTCCTGCATGGGGTCAATGATGTTTCATTTGTCATATTCAAAAGGGCCACGGATATAATTTGGGTAAATGCTTTTAATAATTTAATACGTTATAAGTGCTTCTCGGTCAAGTTTCATAAATTGGAGTTGACCGCGTGGAACCACGAGAATCGAGTTGGAGCTAAAGTTTATCCCTTTGGAACGGCACTTCATTTTTCATTGGAGTTTTAAAATGTTACGGCCATTGTACTTTCCGCCGTATTTGTATATATTTTGAATCACATTCGGACTTTCCGGCAATCTGCAATAAAGGCTCGGGGTGGAATCCTTTGAAACTGGATATTGTTATTCCCATTTACGATGAAGCGGAGAATCTCCCTTCCCTCTGCAAAAGGCTGATAAAGGCTTGTGAAATGCTGGAAGATGAAGCCTGGCAGGTGATTTATGTCAATGATGGCAGTTCGGATAAATCCTCCGAAATCATGCGTTGGCAGAGGGCGGCTGATTCAAGATTTTCTATTGTGGAGCTTTCGCGCAATTTCGGCCACCAGGCGGCCATTGCAGCCGGCCTTTCTTTTTCTGAAGGCGATGCCGTCATTTTGATGGATGGGGATCTTCAGGATCCTCCGGAACTGATTCCTCAATTGGTTTCGCGATGGAAAAGGGGAGCAAATGTGGTCAGGGCCCATCGTCGAAGTCGCAAGGAAAAAGGAATACGGCGGGCCGGCTTTGATCTGTTTCATAAACTGTTCAGTTGGATCAGCGATTTTCCAGTCCCCCCCAACGTTGGGATTTTCTGCCTCATTGACAGGCAAGCTGCAGAGGAATTAAAAAAACTGCCTGAACAGAACCGGTTTTTCCCAGGTCTCAGGAGTTGGGTCGGGTTGAACCAGGAAGTGGTCTATTACGACCGGGATGAACGGGCGGGCGGCGAACCCAAACAATCCTTGAGAAGTCTGATCCGTTATGCTCTGGACGCCGTTTTCAGCTTTTCCTACAAACCGTTGAGGATCATGACGGGTGCAGGGATTGTTATCAGCACCGTTGGTTTCCTGCTGGCCTGCTTTTATATCACCAAGCGGTTGCTCGGCATCGAAATTGCCCAAACAGGGTTTACCACCCTTGTGACCCTCATGTTGTTTATGGGGGGCATTCAACTCATGGCAATCGGACTGTTGGGAGAATATCTGGCTCGGATTTATGATGAAGTTAAGCAGAGACCCCTTTTCATCGTTAAGGGCACACAAGGTTTTGACAAAACCGGCAGTGAGAAGGGCTGAGGGATGAAAGCTCATGCCGTTCAAAAATGCATCCCTTTTCTGCTTTCCATAGGTGTTTTCGGCGTCTATCTTTGCACCATGGCCCCTGTTGTATATGTGGGAGACAGCGGGGAATTCACCGCGGCTGCCTTTTCCCTGGGCATTCCTCACAACAGCGGTTATCCCCTCTATTCACTTCTGGGTAAAATCTTCTGCCTGATCCCGCTGGGCAACATCGGCTTCAGAATGGCCCTGATGTCGGCATCCTTTTCAGCCTTTACCATTCTTTTAGTTTACCATACGATTCTTCGATTCACTCGTAATGTTTTCTGTTCCTTTACGGCCGCAAGTTTTTTGGCCTTCATCCCGCTTTTCTGGTTCCAGACCGTCTCGGCGGAGGTGTATCCGCTTCATGGGTTTTTTGTGGTGTCGATGATTCTGTTGCTGATGCATTGGGAGAGTACCCGCGATTTTCGCGTCCTGTTGATGTTTGTTTTTGTTACCGGACTGAGCTTCGGAAATCACATGCAAACCGTCATGTTGGCGCCACCGGTTTTGTACTTCATCATTTCGGAGGATAAACGGGCAATTTTTGCCGTGAGACATTTTTTTGCAATATCAATCATTTTTATGCTTGCCTTGACCCTTTACCTGTATCTGCCCATTCGCACCCAGGCGGGAGCGGCCATCCACTGGGGCGACCCGGACAGTGTCGGACGGTTTCTGGCCCATGTTACCGCAGCATCCCACAGGGGTGCATATGTCTTCACCGGGGGACTGTCACAATATGCTTCCAGACTTCTGGATGCCTTGAAAAACATTGGACTTCAGTATGGCATATTAACACTATTTTCCATATGGGGATGGATAAAGCTCCCTTGCCTCCGCTGGAAAATCTTTTTTGTCGGGGTAATTGGGTTCGATCTCGTTTATACGGTATTTTTGAATGTCATTTCCCTAGAAGTTACGCTTTTCACCCTCCCTTCCGCCATCGTTATGGCAATCCTACTGGGCGTGGGACTGAATAATCTGCTGGACTGGATTACGGGGCAGGGAAACATTGGCGGCCCAGTCAGAAAGGGTGTTGCCATGGCACTTTGCAGTATCCCCATTGTAACGCTGATTACAAATTTCGGTCTTTGTGATCAACGTCGCAACTACACGGCCTACGAACAGGCCATCAATATATTCAGAACCATGGACCATGGCAGCACCATCTTTCTGGATGGGGACAACAACATTTTTCCTGTTGCATATGGACGGATTGTGGAGGGTATGGGAGAAGGCCAACAACTGTATGATCGATACAACATCATTTTTAAATGGCAAAATAAAAAGCATTATCTCGATACCGAGGATGTAAGTGGTCGATTTAAATCAATGGTGAAAGACAAAATCGCCAAAGAAGGAGAAAGACAGAGTCTTTACTTTGCCGTATTTAATCCGCATGCTGTTTCCATCCCTTCTGATCTTATGCTCAAGCCATACGGGATTTTGCGAAAATTGGATACTGATAAAGGATTGGCAGGACCAGATGACGTTTGCAATGTCTGGGACTATTATTCCACGGAAAGTTTTTATGACAATTTTGCCAGAGATTACATGTCCAGGGAGGTATGTTCATTCTATTTTTTCAGAAAAGCGGAAAGCCTTTTTGAAGCGGGGCAGGTGGCTGAAGGCCTGCAGGAATTAAGGATTGCATCCCTGATCGGCTACAATGATACATCCATCCATTCCGAGATCGGACTTCTTCTTACCGATAGGGGTTTTTTCGATGAGGCGCGAAACGAGTTCGAAAAGGCGCTCGTTTACCATGATGATCTGAGCGGGATCTACAATAACTGTGGATATTTTTACCACAAAACAGGGGATTTTCAAAAGGCAATAGCCTCTTTTCGAAAAGCCTTACAGTTAAAGCCTAATAATTACACATATCATAACAACCTCGGTGTTAATCTTTACAAAGCCGGTAGGAAAAAAGAAGCCCTGCTCGTGTTCAATGAATCACTTTCAATAAATGATGATCAACCCGAGATAAAGGAGTACTTGAAAACGCATCGTTTTCAGTAAACATGTCATGGAGGATTATGAGTACAAAATAATGTACGATATTGAAAGCACCTATTGGTGGTTCAGGGGAAAAAAATTCCTCTTGAGGATGCTTTTGAACGGATATCTGGATGATGACGGATTAAACAGAACCCTGGATATCGGCGCTGGGACCGGATCCACTCTTGAACTTCTTGGGAAATACGGGGTTGCCTATGGCGCTGAATTTTCCACAGTGGCCATTCGTATGCTGAAACAAAGAGGCCTCCACGCCATCGTCCGAACAGATGCAGAGGAATCTATTCCATTCAAGAATGATGCGTTTTCCGCCGTCACATGCCTCGACGTCTTGGAACACCTCGAAAATGATTCGGATCTCTTAAGGGAAATGGTCAGAGTATGTAAACCGGGCGGAATCATACTGGTCACGGTACCGGCCATGCCGTTCTTGTGGAGTGAGCACGACGAGGCCTTGCATCACAAACGACGATACACGAAAAATCAGCTGCTGAATCGAATCGCATCTCTCAATTGCATCGTGGCCAAGTCCACCTATTACAATGCTCTCCTCTTTCTACCCATTGCCGCAGTCAGGACGTTGAAATCTTTCATGGCTGCGGAAGGGAAGCAAGCGGAATCCGATTTTTTTATGCCGCTACCCAAATGGCTGAACAGTGCGCTCTATTCTCTGTTTGCCGCTGAGCTGAAATGTTTGAGAATTATGGACATCCCCTTTGGCCTCTCTATTTTAACCGTAATTCAGAAACCTTTAAACGGTTAACCTCCAATAAATATGCGCCATATGAATCAAAAAGTTGAAAATTCTCTCCCAATCATTTTCCTTGTATTGATTCCGATAGTTTTTTTCGCCAAAATAATTTTTTCAGGGGAGACGCTTTACGGAAGCGACTTCCTGTTTTATTTCTATCCCGTAAAACGCTTTGTCTATGACTATTTTACGACGAACGGCACCATCCCCTTCTGGAATCCCTATCTTTTTTCCGGGACCCCCTTCATTGCCAATATCCAGGCCTCCATGTTTTATCCACTGGGATTATTGTATTATTTCATCCCCACGGAAACGGCCTATCTATACACTACCGTGCTTCATTGTATTGTCGGCGCTATTTTCATGTATATGTTCATGCGTTCCCTGTCGGCATCCAAATGGGGCGCATTTCTTTCCGGGTTTATCTTCATATTCAACGGCTATTTTATGGCGCACCTCTATGCCGGGCATCTTTCCTTTGTTCAGACATATGTATGGATTCCGCTGATCTTTCTTTTTCTTGTTCGATTGGCCCGGTCAGCTTGTTGCAAGCACGCAGTTTCGGCGGGGTTAATCCTGGGTATTCAGATTTTGGGCGGTTTCCCACAACTGGTCTTCTATACGATGCTTGCAGCGATCCTGTTCCTCATTTATTCCTGCTGCATCAGAAACAAAACCCAAGGGACGCAATACCTTTTCAAGATGGCCGCTGCCGCTCTCATGTTTGTCTTGATCGGTTTATCCCTGGCGGCGGTGCAGCTTTTGCCCACATACGAGTTTTCCACCTTGTCAACACGGGCGGGTGGGATACCGTATGATTTTGCTACAATGGATTCTCTGCCCCCCGTAAATCTCTTGACATTCCTGGTACCTCTCTTATTCGGAACGCCCGTGGACGGCTCGTTCTGGATCAATGATTCGACCTGGGAGTTCTGGGAATATTGCGGATATGCGGGCATCGGCGCCCTGGCCATATGCGTCGTCGGAATGAAGAAACTTATCTCCGACCGCCTGGGCCTGTTTTTCATGATCTTGATTGCGACGGCCCTGTTTCTCGCTTTGGGAAAATACAACCCCGCCTACCCGGCAATTTATCATTTGCCCGGGTTCAAGAATTTTCGCATACCCGCACAAATAATTTTCCTGTATATCTTCTCAATTGCAGTACTCGCCGGGAAGGGGCTCGATTCATTAAAGGGCGCAAAAGTGCATTCCATGCGATCAAAACAGATGCTTTTTTTTGTCCTCCTCCTATTTCTTCCCCTGATCATTTGGCCATACGGGTTTAGGGATCATTTTAGCCATTTTCTTTCACAACACATTCAATTTACAGGATATCCCGCCGAACGGATATTCTCAATCGCATCCGTAATCAGCCGCGCCATTTTTTTTAGTTATGGAATTCTGTTTGCTGTCGCGGTCTTCCTTTATCTCCATGACAAAAAATGTATTTCCTATTCAATGTTGATCGCCGCATTGATAATCATATCAATAGTGGATCTAGGTTCCTTTTCCTCCCCGATGATTCAGTCAACCGACATCAAGCCTCTGTTGGACAAAGGGAAATGGCTTCATCTCATTACCCGGAATCCCATGCTTTCCAGAGCTGCAATCAATGGGCGGTGTTTCATAGAAAACGCCGGTCTCTGGTATGGGTTTCAGGATATCCAGGGCTACGACCCCCTGATCCTGAAGCGATATATTGAATATATCAACAGGAGCCAGGGCCTTCCTTCGGATGATAAAATAGTGAATTTGCATTATATTTCCAATTTTGACCATAAGTTTATTAGGATGTTGAATCTAAAGTACGTGGTTGACTGCAGAACGAGTAGAATCGGAGAGGTGGATGCGTTTATTCCTAGGTGCGCCATTGTTCTCAAAATGGAGACAAAAAATAGAGAGGAAATCCTCGACTTTATGTTGCAAAAGGAGTTCGACCCATTGAATTTGGTGGTTTTTGAAACAAATGATGCGCCCCGGAATTTTTTTACCCCTGAGCAAGTCCCAAGTCCCCGTGAGACCTGCAAAATTACCCGATATCAAAATAATGAAATAAGGCTGATCGCAAACCTGGATACGCCCGGGTTGCTGGTGATGAGTGAAATCAATTACCCGGGCTGGCAGGTATATGTGGATGGAAAAAGGGAGAAAATCTTTACCGGTAACTATCTATTCCGCACCGTGCCCCTTTTAAAAGGACATCATGAAATTCACTTTATATTCAGCCCCCTAAGCTTCAAAATCGGGGCGTTTATTTCGGTTGCCGCCCTCTTTGGGGCGATGGTGCTGATTTTATTTCCCTTTAGAAAAAGGGAAAATAACAATGTGTGACCGGATCAAATCCTACAGGGGTTCAAGATAATGAATATCCTCGGTTTAGAAATTGAAAATGACGTCCGCGATGGGACCTATAACCGCCATATTTCCATACTGCTGATCTTGCTTCTAGGCTTCACGGCGGCAAACTACCTCTACAACGGCGTTTTCAGGCCTCTGTTCACTGAAAAAATAGATTTTGAGGCTTACTACAACGGAGCGATGGCTTTTCGATATAAATCTCCCATCTACCAAGCAATGGTCGATTTTTTTAAGTTGGGACCCGTGCGTTATGAGGGGCCGCTCCCCTTTGTCTACCCGCCGTCCTTGGCCATATTCCTAAGCCCCTTGGCCTATCTGAGCTTCAATACAGCGGCTTTCGTTTGGCTTTTCATTAACCAGTGCCTTTTCTTTTCGGGTGTTTACCTGCTGCTTCGCACCATTTCCCGAAAATATTCGACCATTGAAGCGGTGGTTATGATTTTTGTTTTTATGAACTTCACGCCGCTGTTCGTTGATTATCTAGTGGGCCAATGTAATGGAATCCTTTTCTTTTTTGTAACAGCCAGTCTCTATTGCTACAGAAGCGACAAACCGGTATATGCCGGTGTGGCCATCGCCTTGGCCTGCGCCATGAAAGTGATTCCCATTCTGCTGCTTTTCTACGCTTTGTGGAAACGGCAGTTCAAGGTTTTTCTGGCAGGGAGCCTGACCCTGGGGCTTATTTTCGGCTATTCTCTTCTATTCTTTGATATAAGGCTGCTGACTTGGTACGTCAAATTCATGCTGAATCAGACCCTTCTAAATTCATTTCACGATAATCATTCACTAACGGGGTTTTTTTCTCGGTTTCTAACCCATTCTGTTTGGGTAAAAGGGGTTTTTGATAGCCCGACTGCAGCCGGCATCTGCATTATGATCGGTTCCTTGCTTGTTCTGGGGGTATTTCTGTTTTCCACCCGCAAAAAAAACCAACCGACGGATCCTGAAACCCTTCGCGAATATGCCCTTGCGGTGATCACAATGCTGTTGTTAAGTAAAATGGCGACGACCCTCTATCTCGTCATGCTGCTTCTACCTCTGGGAATTATGGTCAAAGATATTATGGATCAGGCGATTTCCAGAAAATGGCTGATTTTCCTTGTGCCAGCCTATGCAATCATCTCATCCTGGTATCCGCTACCCGCCGGAAAATTTCTGAAAATGGACAATTACAGCGTTTTACTGCAGGGGTTTCCGGCAATCCTTTTGTCAATCCAGTTCTTTGCTGTTGTGGCTCTCTGGTGCTATTTTGCCTTCGGGGGAAAAACAAGGATTTCAAAGGCAGGGGGAGACAGCCGCTTCTGATTAGAAGGCTTTTTTGGAATTGTGAAGTGACACCCGAAAATACTCGACAAACAGAACGTTGACCGAGGAAGAAGAAAAAATGAACTTCTCAAAACACTTATTCCGGGCTTTTATATTAACCCTACCTGTAGCATTTTTATACATAGCGCACTTCGCGAATTGGACAAAGGTCGAGGGAAACCCTACTGGCTTCATCCAATACGACATGGCTTATTACGTTGCAAACGCCCATCAATACATGGATGGAGAGCATGCTTGGCTTTTTTATTCAAATCCATATGATTGCAGCTCAGATAGCCCGCATATTTACTTCCAGCCTTTAATTTTTCTGTTCGGCGTTCTTCAATTTATAGCACCTACTGCGCCAGCCGTCCCATTTGTGATATTGGGCGGTCTATTTACGTTTGCGTTTTTTTACGTGTTGTCCATACTCGTCGAAAAAGTATATTCGATACACAGTAATCTTCTCCAAAATGTTCTTGTACTTACCCTTTCGTGGGGGGGTGGATGTTTTGTAATTCTCCCTGTTCTTGTATCTTTTGTAGCCGGGTGCAATGTCGATAGATTTCTAATAGATCCCGGTCACGGCATGTGGTTCCTGAACTTAGGCAGAAACCTCATATACCCTACCGAAGCATTCTATCATTTCCTAGTATTTACCTTATTCTTAGCGGTTGCTTTAAGGAAGAAAGCCGTAATCTTAGGTCTGACCTGGATACTGGCCCTGAGTCAACCTTTTACCGGTTTGCAGTACTCACTTATTCTACTGTGCTGGGCGGTGCTAGAACGATATTTTCTTAATTCTAAATTGCTCACGGGGCATGATGTTCTAGCCTATTCCACGCCGGTTCTTTTTTGTATTGTGTATTACCTTATATTTTTACCACAATTCGCAAGCCATCAGTCCCTGATGAGCCAGTGGAGCCTTGCCTGGAACATCAAACTGGGAACGATTATTGGAGCCTATGGCATAGTGGGGATGCTTGCCTTCTATCGGTGCTGCACTAAGGCCAAATTCATCGCATGTTTTTCGAACCATTTCAATCGCTTCCTCGGGGTATGCTTCCTTGTTTCATTCGTGTTGGCAAATCATGAAGCACTGATTTTTCCTATTCAACCAGTCCATTTTACACGGGGTCATATCTGGACACCACTCTGTTTACTCGGGATCCCGGTTCTGGTTGATTTATGGAGAAGATGGAGAGGGAAACGTGTAATACTTACTCTTGCTGTTATGTGTTGGTTTGGATTGATACTTTCGGATAATATTAGATTTTTCCTCATAAAATACACACATCCCGTAGGATTCTTCGTTCAAGATTCATATCATGAAATCTATGCATACTTGCGTGAGAAGTTAGTGAAGCCGATTATACTCTCGGAGAACGATAATCTTAGCTACCTCTCAGCCGTCTACAGTTCAGCCCGGCCTTACTTGGGACACTGCTATAACACGCCGGACGCTTCCCGAAAACGAAAATTACTCACCCAATTCTTCTCTTACGGAAAGATACCCCCTGAACTGCATGGTTATGATTTCTGGGTTATAACGGAGCAGTTTCGAGAATTTATATCGAAAGACAAGAGGTTTCGCGAAATTTTCGTTGCGGATAATATACACGTGTTTTCATACCAGAAGTTAGATAATTAGATAAGATCGGTCAACAAGACGCTTCAGCGGGCGCCGACAAGTCGTCTCGCTGAGTTTGGGCTTGGTTTTAACTTCGCCCAATGTTAAAAGAGAACCGCCGAATGTTGAACAAGGAATATCAAAAAATAATAGTGGGCGAAGTTAGAAACATGCCCATATTTTGAGGTCTAATCCGTTTTTTTCCCAAAAAGGAAAACATAGGAAGCAAAATACATGGAAATGGCCATAATAAAAAGATATCTGAAACCCGTCACCAGGACGCAATATTCGGTCAATCCTCCTACTACCAGTCCAAGAAGGTTGAAAGCAAGGGCCAGATTGCTATGTTTGGCGGATTTGAAGGATATGGCAAAAATGCACCCGGCAAGAAATATGGGCACTGAAAAAAAGATGGAGGAGAGAATGAGTTTCGGCCAGAATGAAATCGACAGAAAAAGACCGATGGGCAAAAAATAGCTGACGACCAGGGAAGCAAAAAGCAGGGCATAAAAAACGTGATGCTTCCGGGGTTTGAAATAAATGACCGTCAGGTTGGAAAGCAAAATCATCAATAATACGCAGGCAATTACGATGGAGCTGACAATCCACGTTGAACCAAAAAGCAATGCCATGGAGGTGATGCTTTTTGTTTCGAGCAGCATGAAGGCACTTCCAAGGAAGAAAAAATGCAGATCCCATTTCTTGCCTCGGATAATGGGGAAGACCATCGACAGGGATATCAGCATCGCAAGCAAAATAAACATGACATATTCAAATGGTATTGCCTTTTCAGAGACATAGAAAAAAGGCCAATCATCCGTTGAAAGCGGAACTCTTTTTCCTTGATCCAGAAAAAGTCCCATATATCTGTCGCCTTTTGGAAGTTCAGGGAACTGAGAATTGGTGCCCAGGAACTGAACGCCAATGGGATGATATTGATTGGGCATGGACAGGCCGACCGCATTGAAGGACGTTGTCATCATTCCATACATCCTTTCCACAAGCGCGTTTATCCCAAGTGCAAAACTTACGAGAACAATGCCGTTCTCCTTTAGTAGATTTTCAGCTTCTTGGAAACACTCGGTGGTATACACATAGGAATCCAGGCGCACGCTGGACATGCTAGAAAAAAGCTGATGGGAATCGAGCAAGCCAAAAACAATTAGATCATATTTTTTACCGGTTTTTTTCATGAAAGAGCGTGCATCATCAATGTGAACGGAGACCTTCGGATTGGCGTAAGGTTTTTCAGGGTGGCTCTTTCTCCCAATTTCCACAAGCATTGGGTCGATTTCCACCGCATCAATCCGTTTGGCGCCCATGCGAAGCGCTCCAGCCACATCATTTCCGGTTCCAGCACCGACAATCAGCACATCAACAAGGGTCGGAGCAATGCTATACCCATAGTTATACTGATTTTGAAATTTTTTAAGATACGGTCTTTTTAAGATGCTTTCATCGGAAAGGTCCAAAATGTATTGGTAAAAAACGTTTCCGATGCAAACATTCAACCCGACATCGGTTGACAGGTTTTGAAGAGATTCAGGATGAAGCATTTCTTCGAACGGAAGGATGATTTTGGGAGGCTCTTTTTGCATCTTAAGGTGGGTTGTTGTGATTTTGTTGTATGGGGACCAGATTGAATTCAGACTCATAAAAAAAACCAGCCCGGCCAAAATAGCGAGGCAGGAGATCGAGAGGGTGAACGTCAATTTATTCTTTGGCAAAAAATAGATGAGTGCAATACTTGTGATAATAAACCATACATAAGGAGGAACCGTATAGTAGGACAAAAAGAAAAAAGAAATTACGCCCAGTATATTTCCGGTGATATTAATGCTATAGGCCTGAAGTGGCGGAAGAAGATTGAACAGACGGCCGGTTATCTGGCCGAATGGAATGAAGAAGACTGAAATGACAAGGTAGAAAAAACCCAGCGCCAGATATAAGTTTATTACAGGAACATCTCCGGCGCCGCTTAAAAGCAACGCATCTCCACTGGGGCCCGAAACCAGAATTGAATTGAAGGCAAGAACGACAAGTCCCAGGGCCAGAAAATAGGGTGGTAGGAACAGCATCGTGTTCCGCTTGTAGTTGGCCATCAGGCAACCGAGACCAAGACCGAATACGGCTGCGATAAGCACGAAATTTGTAAAATACCCCAACACTTTTATTTCCGCGGGCGTCCAACGGATAAAAAGAACCTCTAAAAACAGGGACAAAAAACTCACCAGAAACAGCTCGAATTGAAGCCTTCTTGGATGTTTCATTTCATTATACCTTTCTGCAAGCAGCCATAACAAACGTTCCGTTCCTGTTTATCAATGCTTCAACAAGAAGGGCAGCTGTGGAAACCAGTGCCAGGATCGAACCGAGGATGAAATTTGATGTTCTGGCCCATATTGAATGATGCTTTCCTTTTCCTGAAAGAAAATCAAAAAAAATGTTAGGTGTACAATTTAAGTAATTCAAAGCGCTTTGAGACCACCCCATAAGATTGTATTCAATTTCATGATGCCTGGAGCGGCAAACATTAAACCCCGATTTTTCGAGACCAATGCGTAATGAACCCGGGTCAAAGTGGAACAGGTGGCGCGGAACATCCAGGGGAAGCCATTGGGGCCCGAACAGTTTTGCCTGCAGGCTGTCGTTATTGGGGACGGCAATGATCAAATGTCCCTTTGGGGCGAGCACCTTTGCAAGCAAACGCAGGGTTGATTTTATATCTTTCATATGTTCCAGGCTATGCCACATGGTGATGCAGTCAAATTGTTCGGTACCCGCTATCTGATCAAGGTTATGCCTAATATCGAGATTGAAAGTTCGCGCCGGATGCGGGTTAATTTCCGTGCCCGTGACATGCCAACCCGCTTCTTTTGCCGCGAGCAGAAAAGAACCGTCGCCGCACCCGACATCAAGCAATCGCTTTTCAGTTGCTTTCTCAGTGGTACTTTCGATAAAGCGGAGACGTCGCCTGATACAAAACTTTGCTGTTATGCCATGACGCCCCCCATAGTAGTGCCTGCCGTAGTATCGATTTGAATGGTCCGGTTGGGGGTGGGTATGCCCGAGACCGCATTTTTTGCATGCCAGGATGGCAAAATATTCGTTTGTTATGGAGTCGCGAACCCTGGCGAAACGGGTAGCCAGAATGCCGCCACATACGTTGCAGGAGCGGTATGCCGGATTCATTTATCCAACCTGGGAAACAATTTTGAGGTGATGATTTTCATCTCGGCCATACGGAAAAGAAACGCCGTGGACAGGCATCCGAACCCGTATTTTATGCTTCCACCAAAATCAATTGAGGAGGCTTCGGCAAAATACTTTGTTGGGCAGCTGATTTCAGCTACCGTATATCCCATCCAGATGATTTGTGTGAGCATCTGGTTGTCGAACACAAAATCATTGGAATTGTTTTCCAGGGGAAGTTTCTCAAGCAGCTCACGGGAAAAAGCCCGATAACCGGTGTGGTATTCGGAAAGCTTCGCACCCGTAAGGATGTTTTCCACAAAGGTGAGAAAACGGTTGGCCATATATTTCCATGGTGGCATGCCGCCATTTAATGCGTGTCCTCCGAGGATTCTGGAACCCAGAACACAATGATACAGACCGTTACCGATCATTGAAGCCATTGCGGGAATCAGCTTGGGTGTGTATTGATAGTCAGGATGAACCATGATGATAATGTCCGCTTCTGTTTTCAGGATGATGTTATAGCACGACTTTTGATTGCCCCCGTAACCCAGATTTTTGGAATGGGCATGAACGATGGTATTGGGCAGTTTTTGTGCGATCTCGGCGGTCCCATCCTGGCTTGCGTCATCTACAATAACAACCAGATCGACGATTCCCTGTTCCATGACCTCCCCATAGGTTTTCCGTAGTGTCTTCGCCGCATTGTAAGCGGGCATGGCCACGACAACTTTTTTGTCTTTGTACAAAACGCCTCCTAAAACAGTCCCCTCATAATTATGTTCGACACAGGTCAGGGTGTCGGAGAATTGTCGGGTTCTAAAAAACGGTACAGGAAATAGCGGTCTTTGTCGCTTTTCAGAAGCTTAAGATATCCGGTTTGAAATGCCAGGAACAGCTTTTTGTTTTCATCGGACAGTGTTCCGACATCACCGGTCACATAATTAATATCATAAAGAATATGTGTAAATCCCTTTTCTTTAAGGGCAAGGAGAACATCTTCGGGGGTTTTTGAGTTGTTCAATATGGTTTCGATGGTGTGAGATTCAAACATGGAGTCGGAATAGAAAGGGCGGTTGAAAAGATATGCATTGTGTCTCATGTAAATTGTAAATATATAACACTTTTCAGGGAGTTGTGTGTTCACATGCTTGATGATTTCATAGGATGGGATCATTCGGGTTAGAAATGCATTTTTATTTTCATGCCCCGTTAGAACACCTGAAGGGCTTATCTTTCTGAAATCCCGAAGGATGTGATATCCATTAAATAGAAGCCCGGCCATGATAAAGATCGAAAGCAGGATGAAGAGCGTTTTATTTCTGCGATAATAGGAAATGGTAAGGCTGACCAATATGGCGAGAAACGGAAAAAGAGGTATGAGATATCGTATTTGCTGAGCGGAAGATGCCCAGAAACAAAAAGCGAGCAGGCAGTATCCCAATACTATTTTTGTTTCGATGGTAATTTTTCGCATTCCTAATGCAAAAGGCAGCACCAAAATGAAAACAGGACCCATCAAACCGTCAAAAGCGGGGCTGTCCATTTGGGCATGAAAGCTTAAATTCCAAGGCAAAAGAAGATAGTCAACCATTTCGCGGCCCATGCCCAGGCTCTTGATAAACGTGTCATAATAACCGGCCTGTGCCGCACTCCATCCTCTCCCGCCAAAAATTTCGTAGAATAGGGGATAAAGGGGGTTGCCCGTCATGATCCAGTTTTTCAAGTAGAACGGAATTCCCGCTATGAGTGTGAAAAGGGTGTATAGGAAAAACAGACGAACGGCAGTAGGGTTGGCCACGTTATTTTTCCTACATCCCCATAGTACTCCCAGACATCCTGCAAGCGGCAGATAAAGCCCCGCGTATTTGGTGGACATGGCAATGCCGGAGAATACACCGCACAGGATAATCCAAAGGTGTTCCTGTGTATGGTACCAGTTCATGAATGTGTATAAGGCCACAAACGTGTAAAAAGCCAACGTGAGGTCGCAGTAGGCCATATGCGCATTCTGAAAGACCGAGGGGATTGTGAAAAAGATGACCAGGGGCAGAAATTCAAAATTATTCTCAGAAACATATCGCCTGCCGAATTTCCACATGCTGAAAAGAATGAAAATGGTGATGGCAAAATGGATCCCTTTCGGCAGTATTTCCCCCCCCAAAGAAAGTCCCCATGTATAGAGCATTTCGTTAAAAAGGGGGTAGAAGGCGAAAACATTTCCAGGAATGAAATAGATCCCGTGGTGTTCCAGAAACAGCTTTGGAACGCCTAGCCGGTAAATGAGTGCGTCCTTTCCGATTTCCGGTGTCAGAACCAGCATGAAACAGAGCACAGTGGATATTGCGAGTATGATAAGGCAAGTGCAGTTTACTGTCTTTGCCAGTTGTGCGCTGGGTGTCTGATGGACAAGATGTTCGGTTTTTTGTAAACACGGTGTGCGTATGCCAAGGTTTTTCACCATAACCCAGCCCGCCAGTGCCAGCATTGCGTAGATTGCGGTCAGGGAATAAATGACAACAGGATAAAGTATTTGACAGATGCCGACAACGAATATGCCGTATCCGATGATGGCAAACCCGAGGGCCCCTGAAAATATAATGACTTCCCCTGAGTTGCATTTTTTGATGGGAGTTCGGGCAAGGGCCAGTTTTCCCACACCGATTGAAATAAAGCAGATAAGAGCGATCCAGATAATATTTCCGGCATGCTGAATCAATGCTGTATACATCGCTTACTTATCCTGTCAGGAAGAAACGAACTTTCGGGTACGTTATTGTCAAACGGGTGGGAAAACGGGACCGCCCACACGTGTTTACTTAATTCAAAAGGGATGTTATGGTCAACCCAGAAAGGCTGACGTCATTTACGTTCAATAGGCTGCTAAACAAAATAGTTTCGGCTTTGGGAAGCATGACTCATTTTTTACCCTACGCGGTGAGGACCAGAAATTTAAGGGTTATTTTTATAAGCGTTGCTTTGATAGCCGTTTTTCTATTTATGGTATGGGCGAGGGCGTTTTATGGGTCAATGCAAGCTTGCGGAGAGGGTGAAACCCATCTTCAGAAAACCGAATACATCAAGGCCATTACGTTCTTTGATCGCTCAATACACTGGTATACCCCATTTAATCCTTATGTTTACAAATCGGCTCGCCATCTGTGGGAAATCAGCGTGGATGCTCAGGCTAGGGGGGATATTCGTCTGGCACTGATTGCGGTTCGGACAATCAGGCGGGGATTTGTCTCGGCAAGGAGTTTCTATCTGCCGGGAAAGGACTGGATCGAAAAATGCAATCTGAGGATTTATGAACTTCTAAGAATTGATCAGGATAAAAAAGGGGATTTTCATGAAGAAAGCCTGGTGAAAGGCTCGATTTTGGATGATCCCCAGGTAAGGGGCCCTGATATCTTTTGGAGCGTCATTTTGCTGATCGGGTTCCTGGGGTGGGTCGGGTCTGTAATTGCTTTTATTTTGTGTGGGGGGCTAGCTTCTTACAGGAGCAGGGTTTTGAACGGTTCTAATTTTAAGTGGATAGGGCTCTGGGCTGTCTGTTTCGCAGCATGGATTGTGGGGATGGTAAAGGCGTGAATGGCCCGCCGTTCTGATAATTCCAAAATTCTGCTTTCACATCCCAGGATACCCGATTGGGGATGCTATGGAAAAATCAAGGGAATCGGATGTATCCGTCATCATTCCGGCCCACAATGAAGCCCACGATATCGGACGGTTGATTTCCCATATCCGGGCGCTTCATCCCGATTTTGAAATCATTGTGATTGACGATGGTTCAACGGACGGAACGGGAGATGTGGCAAAGGAGGCTGGGGCGATTGTGTATCGGCATCCCTACAATATCGGCAACGGGGCGGCCATCAAGAGCGGTGTGCGGATTGCCTCAGGTCGGGTTCTGGTATTCATGGATGCCGATGGCCAGCACGACCCGGCGGATTTGGATCAACTGATTCAGCATTTTCCGGAATTCGATATGGTGGTGGGCGCCAGACCCGAAGGGGCGCAGGAATCAAAGATTCGGGAATTGGGCAATCGGATCTACAACCGCCTGGCCTCCTATGTGACGAATTTTCGGGTCCGGGATTTAACGTCCGGTTTCAGGGCCGTAAAATCGGATCTGGCCCGAAATCTGCTTTATCTGTTGCCCAATACCTATTCCTACCCCACAACATTGACATTGGGGATGCTCAGATCGGGGAAAAGTGTGAAATATGTCAAAATCAAGGCTCAGTCACGGAAAACGGGGAAAAGCGATATCCAGATTATAAAAGATGGTGTTCGATTTTTCATGATCATTGTCAGGATCTGTACGTTTTATTCGCCCCTGAAGATTTTTCTGCCCATTAGTATTTGTCTCTTCCTGACAGGCCTTGCTTATTATGCCTATACCTTTTTTACTTCCGGCCGGTTCACCAATATGAGCGCGCTTCTTTTTACCACCTCCATCCTGATTTTTATGCTCGGTCTCATTTCCGAGCAGATCAGCCAGATGCGGTTTGAAAAAAGCGAAGGGGATCGGTTTGTTTGAACTCAAATCCGAAGACTCAGACGTCGAATGTTTTCTTGACCTGAAATGATAGGGTCGGATAGTATGTGATAGCTGTAGAAGAGAGTCGGTAGGGAAACTAAGAGAAGGCAATGCGCCAACAGAGGAGGACCAAAGGATGACTGATCTCAGATTGGTTTCCACGCGCAAACGCCAGCTGAGACCGCTTGTGGAAGCGGCGTTAGCAAACGAGTTACGTCTGATGGAAGCAGCCATTCGTCGAACAGAACAAAGAATTCTGGAATTTGAACTGAAATATCATTCTGGATCTGAGGATTTCATCGCCCGTTATGAAAATGATGAAATGGAAGAGACTATGGATTTTGATGAATGGATTGGGGAGTTCAGGCTATTGGAACGGTTACGGGAAAAGGTAGATACACTAAAGGATCGCATGCCCGCATAATAAGCATAGCCTGCAGGAAATATACCCCTTTTTCCAGCATGTTTCTCACAAAAGGGACACCTTGCGCCGCCCCGGTTAAATGAGGAAATTGCGATTTAACTGGGCAGGCAAAATTCATAAGATTCCGGGCGTTTTAATTGTTTGAAAATTTAAGTCAATTAAGATAACTATCACTCTATGCCTTTGGTTTGGTTATTATGAGAAATGCCGGATGAAAACGACAAGGTATTTTACAGATTCTGTTATGGTGCGCCGTCCTTATCTTAGGGAGGAGTGGATAGAATATGTTCTCAATGAACCGGTCCGAAAGGTAATGCAAAGTAACGGGCGTATCCGTCGTTGGGCATATATCACAGCACTCGGGAAACACCTAAGGGTTGTAACAGAGGCGGATGGTGAAACAGTGCATAATGCATTCCCGGATCGAGGCTTCAAGCTGTAAAAAAACAGGAGAGATCACCATGATATTTCAATATTATTCCGAGACAGATATGCTCTATATTAAGCTCTCAATCGGAGTGAGCATGGAATCTGAAGAGGTAGCGCCGGGTATTGTTTTGGATTTCGATGCCAGTAATAAGGTAGTTGGCATTGAAATTGAGGACGCGAGTCAGTTGATCGACCTGTCCAGGCTCGAAGTCTCAGCTTTGCCTATAGCCGATTTAGTCTTAAGTAAAAAGGCCCAGGTCGAGGAACGTACCATAATCAGAAGAAATTAGGCTGGGTCAAACATCGCATTTCCTCTTCTGCATACAGTCTGCGGGGAATTTACCCCATCTAATTTTATAACCTCTATGGAATTCCCGTTCAAATCTGTGTAATCTGCGAAATCTGCGGATTAATAGAGACGAAGCCATGGCTGAAAAAAGAACCATAAGACGCTTTTCAATCTTTGTTCTCGCCATAGTGGTCTTTTTTTTGCTCCTTTGGCTCTTTTCAGGACCCCTTCTCGGCCAGCTTGGCCAATTCCTGATATGTGATCAAAAACCGGTTGCCTCTGATGCGATTGTTGTATTGAGTACCGGTGTGGAGTATTATCCCCGACTGATAGAGGCAGCAGATCTATTCCGAAAAGGTTTTGCCCAAAAGGTGATCATTGATGGAAACCGCAAAACAGATGTCCTCCGTCAGCTTGAAAAAAAGGGGTTTGAAAAATGCTGTCCGTGGTATGAAGAAACGGTTAGAATCCTGGAAGTTCTGGGTGTGCCGAGGAAAGATGTTCTGGCGGTTAACGCCGAGGATGCCTATGACACTGTCAGCGAGGCGAAAATTGTGGGCCGGCAGCTTATGGAAAGAGGAC
>JGI10211J34971_10000963_pt1 | contig 23936 bp, 30 predicted proteins | sample Etolagsediment_FD_34971 | JGI IMG/M metagenome (IMG submission 34971)
ACATCATTTGGATCATAAACAGGTTGTCTGGAAGGGGCTTGGATACCCATGTTACCTCCATTGCTGTCATGAATATTGGTTTCTTTGATAGTTGTTCTTGGGACATCATTTGGATCGTAAACTTTGTGTCTGTTGTGTGGTCCTTGGACATTACTGGCCCATCTTGTGTTACCAACAACATTAGTCTTTCTAGTTGGTCTTGGTGCCTGACCATTTCTGTATTCTCCACCTTCAATAATTGATTTCTTGTTTAAAACAACGGATTTTAATTGGGTTTTCATTCTTGCGTTTGGTTTATTTGTTAAACTACTTCTACCGTAATCATTAGGTGGATTGTGAATTTTATTCTGATTTTGTTGTTGTGCTTCAGGGTTGTTAATAGACCATTGTCCACTAATTGTTGCATTTCTTGGTTCGGAGGTGTCCAATGTGAGTTTACTGGATCTTTTGACTTTGGATCTGATGTTTTCGACTGTACCGTTGACTGGAGCGGCTGAACCGATTCTCTTCTTTTGTTCTGTGTCTTTTCTGTTGGTGTGTTTGACAATATATTCGGGGTATTCTGTTTGGGCAATGGTTTGACCGGTGGTTGTGAAATATCTGTCGGGTTGTTGGACATAAAATCTATCAGGAAGATTTTTCTGAACTGTACCAATCTTACCGGGCAAGGCAATGTGTTGACCAGAGATAACTCTACCTTTGTAAGAAACTTTTGGATTGTTTAAGACCCTAGTTTCATCTGTTGTTTTTGGTAAGACATAATCTCTTGTATTAGACTGTTGGAAACCTCCACTTGGTTTCCAAGTGAAACCTTGGTTCAAACCTGGTCCGACACGGACTTGTTCAATTGGGGCTTCGTTATTTCTAATTCTCGATGTTTGATATCTGTCATATAAAGAAGAATCGAAACTCTGGGAACCATAAACATTGGTCAAGTTTCTCTGAGGTTTGAAAAAAGTCCCAACTTCCTTCTTTTTCCTATAATTATCAATATTACCAGTGAAATTCTCAAGGAGGGAACGGTTTGCATATTGATCAACATTCTGTTTTACATGACCACCAAAGAAAGGTGTCATATTATTATGTTCAAATCTTCCATTATTAATCTGTTCCATTGAGGAAACAGATGCAAAACTACTGCTGTCCATTTGATTTTGGTTTACTCTATTAGACATTGGTTCAATATTTTGGCCAGTGTTTTCAGTAAATAAATCGTTTGGTGTGATTGGTGCACCAGAATCAATTGGTGTCCAATTTCCTGCAGTAGGTGGGTTTGCATTATTTATTGCTAAATTATTTGTCATTGGATCACTATTTTTTGTATCTAAATTAACATAAGTTTTATCATAGCTTTCTTGAGCATTGAATTCAATTGGTAATTGTTTATCAGTGTAATCTACTTTAATTTTTTTGAAGGGTGGACCTGGAATAATAACATTTGTTTTTGCTGGGTTAACAGTTTTCTTGAATAAATCTTGAGCTCTCTTTTGTTCATCTTGCCAAATATCATAACTTCTATTTGATTCTAAGATGTTTTTTCCATTCGGAACATTATTTTCACTAACTTCTTGCATAAATGATGGGTTGTCCCTATTTACTCCATCTTTTGTGAATAAATAGCCTAATCCTATAACAGCACCGCCTAATAAGACTTCCATACTTATAATAATGTTAGATATGTTTTTTTTTCAATTCAACATCATTCCAAAATATAATTTCAATCCCAAAATTCAAATTATAAATCAACCAACCAACCAACCACAACCAATAACAAATTTGACCCGGTCGACATATAGTGTCGAGCAGGAACCGATCGCCCTATTACTACGGAAGAGAGCAGACATAAGAGAGAGACACTCTCTCTTAGATGTGCTTAACTATCTTCTCAATATCACTCGGCAAATCCTCAATCTTAATCCCATATGCAGATTCAATACTCTTGATATTGTTCCTATCCCTACTTGTTTCGAAATTAATAGCAATTCCCTTCCTACCATAACGACCACTTCTACCAATTCTATGAATGTAAGTATCAGGATCCTTAGGAATATCGTAATTAATTACTAATGAAACCTGTTGGACATCAATACCACGAGCTAAAACATCAGTTGAAATCAAAATTCTCGTAGTACCATCCCTAAACTGCTTCATGACATTTTGTCTTTCTTTTTGCTGCATCTCACCATGAATTTGAGACACCGAGAAATTATCATCCCTCAATCTATTAGTCAAATCATCAACCATATATCTCTTATTACAATAAATCATTGCTTGACCAATGGAAATTCTATTATATAAATCACATAAAGTATCATACTTATATTCATCTGTATTTCCCAAATAAACCTTATACTGCTGAATTCCCTTCAAACTCAACTCCTCATCTTTCACCAAAATCTTAAGGGGGTTAGTCAATAAATTATCAGTCAATACAAAGATCTCACATGGAATAGTAGCACTAAACAAACATAACTGTAAAGTATCCCTATCCAAATTATCGAAAATCTTTCCCAATTGCTTCTGGAATGAAACAGACAAAACATCATCAGCCTCATCAATCACCAACATTCTAATATTCTTACTCTTAATAATTCCCTTTCCAATAAGATCACTAACACGACCCGGTGTCCCAATAATGACATGATGATTCACTTCCTCATTATAATTATATTTATTTCTAAGAGAACCACCAATACAAAAATAACCAGTAATATCAGTGTAATTACTAAGATTCTTATAAACAGTATAAATTTGATTTGCCAATTCCCTCGTTGGAGCAATAATAACTGCTTGAGTTTCCTTTAAATCAGGATTAATTCTATTTAAAATAGAAATCATAAAAGTTGCAGTTTTTCCAGTACCAGAATGTGATTGGACAATCATATTACGCCCGTCAATGAAAGGTTTAATTGCTAATCTTTGAATTTGTGAAGGTTCTTGAAACCCAAAACTATATATTCCTCTCAAAATATCTTCATTAATTTCCATGTTGTCAAAAGATTTAATACTATCTATCTGTTCGCTGACTAAATAGTTATCGATCAAATGCATCTTGCTTTCGTCAATGTAATCTTCAATGTTGCTCATATACCAGTTTTATAACTATTTTTTTAAGTGGTTATGACGCAAATCTTATCAATTTAAAAAGAAATTATATTAAAAATAATAATGAGTGATAACGAAGATGATATTAGTATTGAAATTACTCGTATCGAACCACTTGATACAGTTAAAGCAGCTAAAATATTTGAACCTGAAAATAGATCTGATGAAATTGATGATCTTATAAAAAAACAAGAGGATAAGATGTCCGAAATATTGGATGGTATTGAATATGGTAGTCAAGGAAGTGCTGTAACAGTTGATTCCAAAAGAAGTGCTTCTGTTATTAAAAATATGAAACTTAAATTGGATAATCAAAATAGGAGATATGATTTAGTTGTTAAAGAGAATAATAGATACAAAAGGAAACTTAATAAAGTTAGATTTAAAGAGGCATTGAATTCTCTTCATAGTGATAGCGAAAGTTTAAAGTTCAATGAACTTATTAATGGATATGGTATTATTGTAAGAATTGAAGGTGATGAAAAATACAGAATTATTTATGATAAAAACAATGTTAAAGATGTTATTTTGAAAGATATAAAAAGAGATGAAGATAGTGGAAAACTGGTTTTAACAAAATTAGATGATAGTGAATATGACTTAAATTATAGTGACAGATTGAAAGTTAATTTTACTGAATCTCTTAAAGTTTTGAGGAATATTGATGAATTACAGAATAAAAAACATATCACAACCATTTTAACTGAGCTTATGGAATATGCAAAATATAAGAGGGACACTCATGGAGATTCTAAGATACTTTATAACTACTATAATTATGGATTTGTTATTCCTGCTATTATTATAACAGCAGTTAGTAGTATTTTATCTTTTATGGCTTCGTCTGATATATTTGCTGAAGATGTTAAAACAAATTTTACATTAACAGTTGGTGTTATTGCTATTTTGTCAACTGCTTTACAAACTTTTGCAGGTTCCTTGAATTATAGTGGAAGATCGCAAGCTCATTCTGATGCACATGAGGATTATGATATTCTTTATACAAATGTAAGTTTTGAGTTAACGAATCCAAACAAATCAATTAAAGATCCTGATTATTACTTTGAAACAACCAAGAATACTATTTTGGATATTAAGAAGAAATGTAAATTCATTGTTCCAGCAGAGATTGATGATAATTACAAGAAAGATGAATTTACCAAAAAAATAGAAAATATTAAAGGAAAAGCTTTAGAACAAGCTTTGAAAAGGAAGACTGATTTACTTAACTTTGATATATCCCAAGGAAATATGAAAGATTTGAGTTTTCAAGAAATTAGAAACAAATTCACTTTCGAATAAAGAGAGAGAGTGCCTTTCGCCGTAGGCAATCGGGGCGAAGTCCGACTCTTTTAAACCCTGTGCTCGAGGTACAAATTAGATATTGGTTATAAAATTATGGATTTTATAACTAATTTGGAGTTTAAAATACATTTTTAATGGTAGTCATTGTGTTGATGTCTCCTTTATCAATAATTAGAATATGCTTCCCATTTACTTTGTAAATTATTTTATTTACATTGATATCGGATGCAGTTGAATTATTATAGTTTTCAATGGTAATATTTTCAATAATTTCCAATTTTTCATTATTTTCATAATCAACTTTAATATTACTAAATACATCTGTAAAGCCATCACATGATGCATCAAGTAAATATTCTTTTTCATCTTTGGTAATTTCATTAGGTTCTAAATTATAAGTTAATGAAATTACATCTGTATAATATCCATCATAACTCTTTTTAGGATTACAATATAATAATTAAATTGTATTATATTTAACCACATACATCGTATTGATATAATGGAGCGGTAAATGCGCCACAAACTTTGACGGTTTCTGGACATGGTTGTTTCTTTGGTGGTGGAATCATAGAGTTAACAGCAGGAGTTGGTACACAAGGTCTATGATTATCCTTAACGATAATTCTGGTTGGGATTTGGTAACTACCTGGGAACAAAACTTGTGCCTGAGGATCAATACATAATGGATCGAATCTGTTAATACCAGTACCTCTCAAGTTCGTGGCTGGATTGCTTAATCTGGTATCTTCAGTTGGGAAATAACATTTTGGGAAATCAACCAAGTTGTTATCTTGAGCACGAGTCCATGGTTTTCTTAATGGGTCGTTCTGATTTTTGCATCCAACAACAACACCCTGACCACATGGATGACCTTGGTTGCTGCATGTAGCTCCTTCACAACTTGGGTTGTATTTGTGGGATGGACATCTGGATGCTGGTTTGTTAATATTTCTTAATTCTGATTCAACATCAACTGGCCCAGCATAGAATCTCCACTCAACACCAGAGTTCATACTAACACCTGTTTTTTGGTCAATAATTCGAGGATTTCCTTGGAAGCAATTTCCACAAACAACTGGAGTGTTAAGACTATATTTCCCGACATCCATAGATTCTTTGACTTTGAGACTGGCTTCACATGGATCATATAAAGTTCTATTGTAACTCATTATTCTATATATTACTTTAGATATTTGTTTTTTGTTTTCTAAAAAAATTAATTTATTTATTTTCCCAAAAAAATATATATCTTAGTATTATATATAACATGGCATCAACACGCTTAACATCCGATACATGTGCATACAAAGAAAGAATTACCGCCAGTACAGCTCCATTGGATTATTCCTTATATACTGGTAAATATGAAAACTGTACTAAATGTAGAGTTGAACTTGGAATTGTCGGTGGGAACAACGTTAGTTTATTCAGTGGAAACTTAGTTGACTTAGAAAGTGACTTAAGAGGTCAAACCAGACCAGCAAGTTTGTGTTCATCAATGAAATATCACCCAAAGTGTGATCCTAACCCAAACAATGCTGATGGATTACCATGTGCTGGATCAAAACAGTATGATTTGGTTCACCAACCAGCTTGCCAAATGTTCAGATATCCACAAGTCCCACAACCACCTCCAATGAAAACTTATAGATGTGATTACAGAAACCAAAGCCAATAATTCGTCCTAGATAGAGTGTAATATAAAGATAAATAAGTATCTTTATATAATGTTATTTATATCACCTCCATTTGGAAATTATCTTAATCTTCCTAATACTATTTCTATTAAAGGAAGTTTCACATTAGAACCTAGAAGCGGGTTATTTGGTCAAATTTTGAGAACACTCCGTTATTCTTTTAAATATGGAGGATGGGTTAATCAAATTGGTCTAAGAAATAGGGGAATTGATTGGGCTTTAAATAAGTATAAAAATAGAAATGATGTTATTCTAAGTTTAGCATTATGTGATGAAAATGAAATTGATAAATTTATAGAGAAAGTTCCTGAAGACAAAAATTTAGAAATTAATATAAGTTGTCCAAATGTTCATAAAAATAAATTAGAAGATAATTTAGGTAAATTTGTTAATGATAAAAGGGAATGGTGTATCCTAAAACTTTCCCCAACTATTACTGAACAACAAATTGATAATTATTACAACCAAGGTTTCCGTCAATTTCATTGTTCAAATACCTTACCTGTCCCTGATTTTACAAGACGTTTTGGACCAAAAGGTGGTGGATTGAGTGGTCCAAGTTTGATTCCTTATACGACTGGAACAATTCTTTTGTTGAGTAAATATGATGATGTTGTTATTATAGCGGGTGGTGGGATTAGGAATATGGAAACATTAGAGAAATATAGAAAATTAGGGGCAACACATTTTTCTGTTTCTACTTTATTGTTTAATCCATTCAAATTTGGATGTTTTTATTTTAATTATGTATGTAATTAATATAATGAAAGTTAAAGGAAAAAAAGTTCTTAAAAATGGAGCTGTTGCGGGTTATGTTTATTATCCAAAAGACAAAAAATGGAAATGGAGATTCATTTCAAGAGGCGGATCAAAATCAAATGACATCAAGAACAACAAGAACAACAAGAACAACAAGAACAACAAGAACAACAAGAACAACAAGAACAACAAGAACAACAAGAACATCAAGAACAACAAGAACAACAAGAACATCAAGAACAATGAAAATTGTGAAAGAGTTTTAGTAACACCTTTATCAATAATTTCTTCAGATGTTAAGAGAAATTTAAATAGAAATAGAGGATTAACTACCAAAAAAAAGAGGAGAAACTAAAAAACAATGGAAAAATAGAGTAGAAGAATTAGGATTTGAAGTTGTTAATGGAAAAGTTTCATTACCAAGTGTTGAAAATGTAATGAAAAATTATAGAAGAAGAGGAAACAACTGTGAAAGACAATTAGGTAGAAATTGGGGTAATACCAATAACAATACTAATATTAATAATAACAATAATAATAATGGTGCGAACGAAAAATGGTATAATATGAACGGGGTCGGAGATGCCAGCTGGAATCATAAGTGGTAGATTATGAACAAACTTACAATGCTAGTGTGATATACTATTGTCTCAATGTGATAAGAAGAGTAAAAAATATACGTTCTAATTTACAATATCAAGGTTTAGAAGGTTATAATTACATTGAGACTGAAGTTGAATTAGAGTTATTATTAAATCTTGAGAATGCAATATAATCATTAAACTTTGAATATTTAGGATTTGCTGGAATAAAATAAAGTGTTAAATAAGCTGTAATTAAATTTGGATTAGCCAATCTTCCATGATATCCATTTTGGAAAGAAATTAAAATATCACCTTTCTTTCCATTAAAAACCTTAATCTTACTTCTGTCATGAATATTCTCATTATCTTGATGACTACCTTCTATATAAACATTAGGACCACAATTGTAATCAAGAACATCAGTTAAATATATACAACATTTCAAACAAGTTTCATGATCATCATTATGAACTTTTTCTGGTTTTAAAACACTGTTGGAAAACTTGAGACTCATTCTACTAAATTTCCAATCAATATTTGTTAATTTTTTCATTATTGTTTTAATAAGAGTTGTATCTATGGTATTATTAAGAAAAGTCATAACCCTCTCTGGATTGTAAACTTCTATTAGACCTTTATTTGTTACTGTATCTTTATTTCCCCCCACATTAAATACAGGGGTCCTATAGAATTGTATTTTGTTAAAACTATTAAGAACTGAATAATTATTATTTACATAATACTTATCACTCTTAATATCCTCTCTACTATTCATTTTCGTAAAAATATGTTCATCCTTAATAAAATTATTAATTTGAGCATTTGTATAAGCTATAATATCGTCTTTTACAACACTTTTCAAGAAAACATAACCTCTCTCATTCAAAGAATCCATATAAAAATTATAGATATATAATTTTTATATTCTAGCCGAGAAAATCTTTATTTTCCATCAAAATATATTTTATCTCAAGCCACAATTTCTCAAATAATCAATATTTCTAACAACACTTCTAGTACTTTCACCACCTCTGACCCATCTAGTAGGAATAATATGGTTAGGATTCTGGACATTATCTTTCAAACATGGTAATAATGGGATGAATCTGTTGATGTGAACACCTGATAAACTTCCTGCAGATTTGGAACTATGTGTCATCTCTCCACTCATCAATTCAGATCTAACATCAGGATTTTTCATTGTTGACTGTCCAGCACCCATATAAGGTGCACCTGGAAACAATCTTGTTCCCAAACTTTTACCATTTCTTTTATCCTGAGAAGTCAAAATATTCCCATTTCTACCATTGAACAATGCGGATTCATTGTCAACCATTTGACCTCTTCCATCTTTGTTATTGTTTTGGTAAATACCAACTCTTCCAGTACTGTCTAAGTATTGATTTCTGTTGAGAGTTCCCATTGGAAAGTTTCTATAGTCACTCATTAATTTGTTATTTCTAATTCTACTTTCCTTTTCAGTATAATCATCATTTAATCTTGTCATCATGTTAATACTAAAAGCATCTTTTTGGTTCTGAAAACTCATAAGTATATATATTATTAATATATATTTATTATAAAATATTATAATCAAATAACCAACAAACTAAACAATCAACCAACAAATCAACCAACCAATCAATCAACAAATTTGACCAGTTTCGCACTTTGTGCGAAGACTGAAAGGGGGCTAGCGGGGGTTACACCCGCATTAGAATTGTTTTGGACTATATTTATATGGATCATTTGTATCTTTAACTGGTGAATAAATTGGCGCACAATAAAGTGTTCTTTCTTTACAAGTTGGACCAGTATTATAACACCATTTAGCAAAAGCAGTTTGGTCATTTGGCATAGTTGTTGATGGCATTGTGTAATATTGTCTTTGGGAATTGTTTTTGCCATATAGATCACTTACATCTCTATATAAATTGTGATTGAATTTGTTCTCAATCTCTGTTTTCACTTTTTTTGAATCCCAACTATCACAAGCTTTTGATCTATCTCTTTTATCTGTAACAATATTAAAGTTCATCATTGGATTATCTGTTGTCGGTTTTGTACAAGATTTTTCTAATAATTCTCTCTCATTATTCTTATTTTGTTCACTATTGTATGAATTGAAATATAATTCCAAACTATTTCTCTGAGTTTTATAAATAAAGAATGTTCCTAAAAATGCAATGAGTGTAATATATAAATACAAATAGTTCTTCAATAATATTGACAAAACAATTCCTAAATAAATTCCTAATCTTGTTAAAGCATTCAACTTCTCTATCATTGTCATCTGATAATTTGGAAAAAATTCAATTAATCTATTTGTTTGGTAAAGAACAGTAAAATCATCAAACCAGAATTTGTCACTATTGATATTTTTATCTTTTGGATTAACAATGTCCATAACTATAATTATATAAAAGATAAAAACAAAGAGAGGGTGCCTCTCTCTTTGCTCTTTACTTGGTGGCTCCTCCGAAGAGATCTCCGAGGTTTCCTCCGAACATTTTACTTAAACCCCCCATAGACTTTGCTATTTTTTCAACATCTTTTTGGAGAGCTTCTTTGGGGAAAGAGCCATCACTCATTTTTTGACCAAGTTTGCCTAAAACCTTTCCAATAGTTCCACTCATATTACCATCTGCTTGGTTCCCTTGTAACATACTGGCCATAGATTGCATAACCTTTTGTGGATCATTCAATCCCTCCATATCACCTTCATTCAATTCATCCTTTAATTCATCCTGTAATTCCTTTGCCATCTTAAAAATTGTTGTATTTTCTAAGAAATCCTTTCCTGGCAACATATTTCCAATACCTGAAAAGAAATCTCCTCCAGATTCTTCCTCATTTTCCTCTTCCTCTTCATCATCAGATGAAACCTCTTCTTCCTGAACATATCCCTCCAAAATCTCCCTAAAGTTTATCATTGTATCCTTATATCTCAAATATTTACTAGATTGATTATAATTTTCATCAACAAAATCTCTTAATTCATCTAAGAAATTATGTCCACATTGCTCTTCGGAATCAGCAGAGCTATAGAAAACTCTATATATGTCAAGTAATTCATCAAAAATATAATTAATCTCCTGATTACGACTAACTTTATTCTTCTTTGGTGGGTTTCTCAAAGATGAAAGAACATATCTTAACATATTTCCCTGACATAAATATGTAGCATTACTATTTTCCTTCTTGTTCTTCTTATTCTTCCCTTTTCCTTTTAAAACATAAGGTTTTTCAGTCAAGAAATAATCAACATTTTTATCAACAACATCTCCCATAATGTGAAGAAATCTTTGGACAAAATATCTAAAAATGGATTCATAAGTTCCATTATTAACAAATCTATTCATATTCTTCTCATAATTCCTTAAATGTTTCTCCTGATCAACTCCGGCAGCTCTAATATGTTTGAGTACATTTTGCATAAAAGTTACATATTTTGATGCAACTGCCTTCTTAACTTCCTCAAAATTGTTGTAAGTAACAACTTGATTTTCATTTGATGTAGATACTAATTCTTTACTATCACTCATGGTATACTAAATATACTAAATTATTTTTTAATATATTTACGCAAAGAGAGATTGCCAAAGAGAGAGTGCCTCTCTCTTTTGAACTCTACGCTCGTGGCGGAGCCACGGTACAAATTGGTTATAAAACTTATAGATTTTTATAACCAATCAATAACCGATTTGACCCAGCGAAGCTGGAGTGTAGAGTTTAAAAGAGAGAGGCACTCTCTCTTTATTTTAGTGATTGCTCAATCAAAAGCTTTACATGCTTCTCAGACAAAATTACTAAGATTTTAAATCTTTTCCAAATAATCTCTTTTTGTTCGTCACTAAGGTTTGCCCATTCTTCCTTCAAATCAAGTGAATATTGATACATATTTTTGTATTTCTCCTCCTGTAATTTTTCTTGACCACCACCTTCCAAGAAATATTGATCATCTCTATTCAAAATTTTATCTTTATGTGGTAAAACAAATTTTATAAAAGCATTAATAACTTTAGCACTATTTGTCTTCTTTGCAATCCAAAACTTTTCACTAAACATTTTGATATTCGTATTATCTGGGATCTCTCTCAACAAATAATCAATCAAATTTTCACTCTGTTCCAAAAACATAGATTTTGCGGTTTTACTTCCTGACATACTATTATGATAAATTTAAATATTTTTTTAAATCAAAATACGCACATATCTTTTTATCTATACTAGAGAATTAAAGCGTAACATGTAAAAGAGTGATGGGTTTCACAAACAAATAAAGTTTCATCACACCCCTCAATAGTTGTTGTAATAATCCCCCGTATTATTTTAACATCTCCATAAAAATCATAAACATTAGTTGGATAACCAGCTTTTGTTAACTGCCTCTTCATAATTTGACCCCCAAAAAGATCAGCCATATATCTCACATAAGCATGAGCACAAATAACTGTTTTATTATCCTTCATAGTTTCTAAATAATTCAAATACATCTTAGTTTCCCGTTTAATAGGATTTCTCTTTACAGTATGAGTACTCTCTATTTCCTCAATATCTTCTAAACACCTATTATACAATGATATCCATCCAAAAGATTTAAAAATATTATTTGTTTCAAAAAACTTATAAATATGGGAAATTTGATTCAAATAATTAACATATTCTTTCGGTGTAACAGATTTATCCATAATTCTAGTCATTATTAATGAATTTTCTACATATTTGTGAATTTCCTTTGTTATATTTTTTGCTTTTTCTCTAATCATTAGATATTTTTGATATGTATTTTTTATATCAATTTAATTCTGTTAGACTTAAAGATATTATTTTATTTTTTTAGATAAAATGATATTAAATTTATTTTTAGGTGCTTGTTGTGCTTATGGTGTAACTTTTTGTTTTGTATATTATTTGGAAAATTTGGCATTATATAATTATAATTGTGTGGAAAAACAATATTTGGAGGTTATACAGAAACATAATTTTTGTACTTGTCAAAGATTAGGTACACGAATCTGTAATACATGGAAAAAAATCAGAGTACTTGATAATCAAATGAAAAAACAAAAAAAAATATATCAAAGATTTGGAAAATTATTAAATCGATTAACATTTGGATATTATTCTGTGGTCATTTTATAACTTTATCTAATTGTTTCCAATAAATTTTTAAACAACTTATTTATTTTTTCTTTATCTATCTTTGTTTCTTCTTTCGTTTTCTTTATCCTTTCTTTTACTTCAGCATTAGAAACAAACATTTTGAAAGCATTTGTTAAATCTTCTTGAGTGATTTTTTTCCTATAACATGGTAAACAACCAAAAACTCTTTTAGCATGTGTTTTTTTTGTAAAAGCCCATAAAGTTTCCATATCTCCGCCAGAATATTTAAAATATTTCTTCCTTTTTTTAAAAAAAGTAGGATCTAATTTATTATCCAAAAATTGCCAACCATCATCTTTCACCTTCTTTTTATAAATTAGTTCTAACTGTTTTGCAGTATATTTTTTAATAGTAAATCTATAAGGAAATCTCCTGAAGAGTCCCTTATTATGTGAAAAAAGTTTTTCTTTGATATCTTCTGCATATCCTGCTAAAATAACAACAGTATTTCCCTTTTCTTCTGTCAACATCGACGTCAACATATCAATGAAAATTTGTGAATATGAAGATCCTCCACCCTGTCCAACATTTTTTTCATAACCCATTGAATAAGCCTCATCTATAAAAATAACTCCACCTTTTGCCTTAGAAAAAAGAGCCTTTGTTTTCTCCTCTGTTTGTCCCAAATAACGACCCATACAATCTTCCCTAGCAATTTGTGTAAACTTATTCTGCTTAACAACGCCCATCTTGTAATAAAGTTTTGATAAAATCTTGGCAACTTCTGTTTTACCACAACCTGGATCACCCTCAATAATAGAATGCATCATATGTTTGTTCTGGTCATTCTTTGTAAAATCTTGGAAATAGAAATAAAAGAGATCAAGAATATTTTGTTTAATACTTTTCATACCAATCATTGAATTTAATTCTTTTAACTCTGGCACACATCTATTCAAAAGCTTCAAATTAATCACGTATTTAACAGGAGAATTCTCATCATAAGATTCTCCTAACTTAATTAGATCATCAAGATTATTAATTTTTATTTGTAAAGGTTTGACATCTGTTCCATCAAAATAATCGTTTTTGAATGTTTTGTCAGTGGAAGAGAAACTTTCAACTTTTTTTGATGTTTTTTCCTTATCTGAATCTTTGAAATAATCTAGAATAGTTGGTAATATTGATATAATAACAGTAATTAAAGATATTAAAACTTTTGAGTTATCAATAAACCATTGAAGAAATTTACTCATTACTATTCATAATCAATAAATTTACATAATTTATACAACGAAGATAGGAATAGTCAAGTTAATATGTTTGACCTTCGTAAATAAAATATCCTAATGTGGTAATAAAAATTAAAAATGCAATTTTCACACCGATTTTACCTTTAATGTGGCGAACATTAGCAAGTAAGCCAACTAATAAGTACACAGCAAAGGCTAAAATAATATAACTTAAACATTTCACATCGGCGTCTTGCGATAAAGCAGTAATAGCAGCAACTGCTATACCCAAGTTTGCACCACCAGCTTCCATTTCAAAAAATTTATCACCATTTGTAATAGATCCTTGTAAGAACGTATGTCTTACAAACCCTAAAATAGTGGTTGGTAATAAACCACCCGCTACAAAAATATTGACGCCAGCTTTTTTATCATTATCATTGTATATTTTATATAATCCATATCCAGTTGCGGCAAATACACATAAATAACTAACTAATTTCAAAATATTAGCCGTTTTCATTTCCAATTATATAATAATTTAAATATTTTATTGTCTATTAACTGCCCTTGGAATATCATTCCTTCTTTGTGCCATTAATCTTTCGAAATCTTGTTCGGATTTTGATTTCTGTACATTCGCTCTTGAACCTTGACCACCATGGAAACCTCCACCACTACTTATTCCACTAAATCCTCCTTGATGAGACATTGTATTGACCCCCCCTATACCTTGTGGCTGTTGTGACTGTTGTGGCTGTTGTTGTTGTTGACCACCTTGACCTCCACCAACTGGATCTGCGTCTGGAGTATAGATTCTTTGATCAGTTTGTCCAACAAATGCGAAATCTTTATTCATACCACCTCCATTCTCTAATGAGGAAAAGTTATCAGAAAATCCACTCATTGCAGATGGATCCCAATCTCCTATTGAATCCTGTCCACCACCACCATTTGATGCTGGCCCACTTTGATGAGTTTGTTGTGTCCTATCTCTAATCCAGTGAGAAGCATCTGGTTCGAACAAAACATTTGTTACTCCATTTTCTGTTATAATGAATGCTGGGATGTGTGTAATTATTTTTGGTATTTTTAGTCTTTTATCATTTACATTAATTAGATGGAATTGTTTGTATAAATCGTAATGTTTAATTAATTTTTCTTGCAGTTGTTTACTGGCTTCAACATAGTTGCTATAAAAAAAAATATATTCACCACTCATTTTTTTATTAAATAAGATACATTTTTGGAATCCAATAATTACGCATGATAAAAATTTAATATAAAAAAATAAAAAAATGAAAAAAACTTTTTATATTTAAAATCTTGTAATATTTTATATTAATATAATGAATTATATCGCTAATATTGAAAAAAAAGGTGATGACATTACATTTCAAATTCAAAATCATAAAGAAAATGAAATTCCTATTCAAGTCAGTTTAGTGAATGCCCTAAGAAGAATTATTCTAACAGATATTCCAATTGTGGGTGTTTCGGAATTGAAAACACAATTTCCTACTAATACTTCTATGCTTAATAATGGAATTTTGAGTCATAGAATGAGTTTGGTGTCAGTCATCAACTCACAACTTATCCGTGATAATTATGAAAACATAACTATTAATCTTAATAAAGCAAACAAAGGAGATGATATGGTTACATACTATCTAAGAGATTGTGAAGTTACAAATGGTGATCAAAAAATAGATAATGACAAAATTTTCAAATTTCCTAATACTCCTATTGGCAACGTCAAGCACGGACAAACAGTTGTAATGAATGCAAAATTAGACAAATCAACTGTTAGGGAATCAAATAGTGGAGCATTCTGTCCAACAGGAACTTGTGTTTATTACTTTGATTATGAAAAAGACAATCCAGATGATGACAAAGAAAGATTTTATTTGAGGGATGATAAAGGAAACCCCTTGATCTATAATTTCTCTATTGAATCTTCTGGACAACTTGATCCAGTAGATGTTTTTGAAGAGGGTATTGAGACTCTTATTGGAAAACTTAATGGTATCAAACAAGATTTAGTTGATAAGAATGGTATCAAAGTTGTTTTGGAAAAATCACCAACTATTATGAAAGCTGTTGATCTAAGAATTTCTGATGAAAATGACACAATTGGTAATCTTATTGTTCAATACATGCCATTTGTTGAAAAAGTTAATTATAGGGCCTACGATATTGTTCACCCACTTGTTAATACACTTGTACTCCGTGTTGCACATGGAGATAACTCATTCGAAGAAGTAAGCGATGTTGTTGTGAGAACAATTGATTTCCTTACAGAGTTTCTTGGTAAATTACGCGATGAATGGGCTAAAAAAAATTGATTTTATAATTTTATAATTATATAAATATTCATTACTTGTTGGATAAGTATGCTTGATGGAAAAACAAGTCAATGTATTTTAAATTGTACAGATAATATTGGTAGGAGGGATCTTGAAAAAAACGGTGAAAGTATATTAATTTTTTGCGGTTGTTGTACCCAAGGTATTACGGCATTTTATTTCCTTTACTTTATTTATTTACTTATCGAATGTTGTGTGATAATTGGATTACTTATGTTTAATAATATTGATTATTTAGAATATATATCTATTTCAGGAAATATATATATATCTATATTTGTAAGTGGATTTTTTGCATGTATGTTACTATTTTCTAATGAAAATAACGGATGTAATTGGTACACAATCCCAATAATTATTACACATCTTTTGGTGAGATTTTGGTCTTTTGTTAATTTGTGTTATTTTTCTAACAACGATTACGTTGAAAATAACACAAAAAGTATATATGATGTTGATGATAATTATATAATCAAAAATATTTATATTTTATCAACAGTTTTATTCTGGTGTTCAATGGCAGCACTTCTTATTTGGGGGTTATATGTATGGACAACTAAGACATGTGCTAGGGTAGCAAAACTTGAAAATGAGATCAAAAAAATGAAGAGAAATGAAATTGTTGAAACTTAATTGCGGGGCTGACCCCTTTCTGTCCTCACTTTGTTCGGCAGATCAAATTTGGTTAGAAGCGGTTGGACCAACTTTCTATTGTTGGGCTTGTTATGCTTGTTGTTTCGTTGGAGAGGTACATTTTGTACATACCATAACCAATGAATAATCCAACAACTATTATAAATGGAGTCCTGAAAAGGAAGGACAAAACACTAAAGAATACGAATGAAACTATAATACCAACAACTAAGAAAATTATTAACTTTGATGAATATAATTGGACAACATAATCTTTTATCGTTGATAATGAATCAGAATATTGACCAGTGAAATTAGTATAATAATCTTTAACCTTCAAAAAAGTATTTGTAATATTATTTACCATTACTTAATATAAAATAATATATATTTTTATATTATTGTTATTTTTGTTATTTTTGTTTATTTACATATTGTTGTAAAGTTGATAGTTTGGCATGATGTATTCGTTTTTGCCTCTATTCATAACTTTTTTGTAATACTCTTCATAATCTTTTGATGGAACAAATGGTTTTCCATCATTACAAAAAGTTTCAGAACTGGATGTTATTTTAACGTATAAAGTTCCCACAAGTGCGACGAATGAAACGAAGTAGAAAATCTTGTGGGCAATGTTTACATTAGCAGAAAGGATTGTCAAAAGGTTGATGAATACAAAGAGGAGGAATAAAACGAGACTCAAGTATGGGATCTTAACATTATTAGAATCCTCAATCTTTACAATTAGGATATAAACGAAAGCTATACATAAAATTAAATTACCAACAACAATAAGTGAATTGATGACGTCCATTATATAATATATCTACATTTTTTTTCAATACTTATTTAATATCGTCGGATTACAACTAGTCACCCAATCACAATTTGTATCATAATTACTATCTATTTTTATATGACAATTATCTCTATCCTTAAAATTTTCATACAAATATTTCTGTAATTTACAACAAATAAGAAAAAACTTATAAAATTGACTTCTTCTCTGACTTCTATTATTTTGTGAAAATAAATAAACATACAAATCATGTGCCTCAAAAATATCTAATTGTTGTCTTGTTGTTCCCAATGCCCATTTTCTTCTCCATGTAATCGGAACTCTATATCCTGTACATTTATCATTGTTAATATAATTATATGCCATTTGTAATTTAGTATAAAATCTTATAATTTCCGTTAATAAATTTTGATGTTTACAAGCATCTACACTAGGTGGTCCACAAGGTTCGATATCATCTGTTCCTTCCCAAGCTTCTGCGAATAATCTAATAATTGTGCTTTCGCTTTTTAATCTGTTTCCATTCATAAAATCTCTTGGAATAACACCTACATCAAGATTAGTAATTACTGAAAAGTTATTTTTGTTGAAATAAACATTATTTGCAAATTTCCAATAGACGGATTTGTTAATATATTTTTTATTAAAAGGTGCATATCTATCAGACATCATCTCTATATACTATCTATTTATAAAAAAAAAATAAAGAATCGAATTAGAACAATGCTTTACCTTTTCTTGTTGAAGCCCGAAGAATATCAAGTTTAACCCCTTCTTCTTCTTTTTCATCTGTATGAATATTGTATATATCCTTAATATTTTCAAGATTCACATTACTGTTATCAGGTTCCTTTGCAAACTTTTCGGATTCTTTACGATCATTCTTTTTTGCAAGAAACAAATCAAGATTATCTTCCATACAATAATAATCATAATCATCAATAATACGTTGACGTTCACGTCTATAATCATCAATATCCAAAAGAATAGCCTCAATTTGTTTCTTGATCAAATACTCATCTTTTTTAGTTAAATAAAGATAAGTATCCCACTCAACAGTACACTTAAGATTTCCACCAGCTTCTTCGTTAAAAAAACTAACATCGATTGGAATCTTATCTTGATACTTTATTGTAATATCCATATTTTTGTTCATATCGAAATGAACAAGAAAATCCTTATTATTTTCGTCAAGATAAACAAAAATATCAATTTCGTCATCATTCACTTGAGTGTAAATGTAATCAAAAGTAAAAGTTCGAGTCTCTAGACAATCATCTTCAATAAATTCTCTGTTTTCTCTCTCTTCTTCATACTTTTTCACCTCATCCGGAAACATTTCCTTCATAAAGTTGTAAGTATCCCTAATATCCTTTTCAGAATACTTGGGCGTTGTCAATGTCTCAAAATTAATTTCACTATAAACAAGAGTCATAGTAAATATCTAATAAAGAAGATCTCCCAAAATTTAAAAATCAATTTTTGTCTATGCTCGTGGCGGAGCCACGGTACAAATTGGTTGCCGGTTTATAACCAATCCATAACCAGTTTGACCCGTTTCCCACAAAGTGGGAAGACGGGGCGTAGAGTTTATAAGAGAGATGCAATCTCTCTTAGCAGAGTCCACAGTTGATGATTTTACATGGTTGAGTAGGACGGTCGTCATTGTTAGTTTGGACATTATTTAATTTTTCGATAACGTCGTAACCCTTCTTTACAATTCCAAATACGACATGTTTTCCATCTAAATGTGGTGATGGTTCTGTACAAATAAAGAATTGAGATCCATTTGTATTTGGTCCAGCATTAGCCATGGAAAGAATACCAGGTTGATTATGTTTAAGTTCAAAAGATTCATCCTCAAATTTATTACCGTATATTGAATAACCACCTGATCCATCATGATTTGTGAAATCACCACCTTGAATCATGAAATCTTTAATAATTCGGTGGAACGTTGTTCCTTTATATGGTGCGTCTTCTCCTCTATTGAATCCTTTAGAACACAAAACTCTGAAATTCTCACAAGTTCTTGGTACAACATCGTCTATCATTTCAAAAACAATTTTTCCTACATAATCGTCTCCAATTTGAATTTCAAAAAAAGGATCATTTCCACTTGTATCATCAAAACTTGCTACGTTATCAGATGTTTTGGAAGTGTCATCATCTGGAGAATCTTTATAATTTTCATCGATTAGTTCATCTTCTACATCTTCTAAAGATTTATTACTTCCTACACTTCCCACTATCCTTTTCTTTTTTTTCGATCCTTTTAAAAGATCAAATGGAGATTTTCCAGTGAAATGCTTGTATAAGAAAAATCCAACAAATGCAATAACAATTATAACTAATCCAATTACTATATTCTTTGTAGTAAATAACGTCATATTTAAAGTAAAATAACAAAATCTTTAAATGGATACAACGAGCAAATGTGAGTTAGAGCAAATGTGAGTTAGAGCAAATGTGAGTTAGAGTATGCTTAAAAATAGTTTATTCATAATGGTTATTGTATGAGTAAAAAGAAGAAAATACCTTTTGTTGCAACTAAATCTTTTGAGATTTATCATGATGATGATTATAAAGCTTATATTATTGATTATTATAAAAGAGATAATTTACCATTAAATGGATGGATAAAACCTTGTATAGAATGTAATAGTTTTAGTTCACAACATATTTTTTATAGATATAGTAATAATATAAAAATTTTAATAAGTTTGTGTAGGACTTGTAGAAAATATTATCCAGATAAAGTTGATAAAGAAGTTGAGAATTTAATTGATAAGGTAGAAAATAAAATTATTTTGAATAAAAGGAAAAGAATATGTTTTGGTAATAAATTATTTTAATCTTTCTTATAATATTAATGAGTATAACTACATTTCAAAAAAAGTTTAATAATTATACAGGAAATGGTAGTTGGGTAAAACCAAAAATACAATTTATTAATAGAAAAAATAATGGTAATGAAAAACGAGAAATACCAAAAATTATTATACAACCTAGATTTAGATCATTAGAAATTCTTGAACTATCAAATTCGAGAATTTCTGGTCCAATCCCAACAGAAATTGGAAATTTAGTTGGATTAACAACTTTGGATTTACATGGAAATGAAATAACTGGAACAATACCTGAAGAAATCGGACTTTTAACAAAATTAGAAAGATTGTTACTACAAAATAATCAGTTGGTAGGAGAACTCCCAAAAAATATTGATAATTTGAATAATTTAAATATTTTTAATATAAGTGGTAATGAAATTGATGTAATTTATAACATATATACAAGAAGGATAATTCGTAATTTCAATTTATTTAATGATATACAAGATAAAGATAATAAAATAGAGGCTTATATTGGGGCTGGTTATTTGAGTAATTTAATAAGAAATGAAGGTTTAAGAGCCGAAATTGGGGAAGAAAGAATAGATAATACTCTCGAAAAAATAAAGAAGAACCAATCAAGATTATATCCCAAAATAGCTGGTACATTGGAATCGGGAAGTAATGTTTTTTATGTATCAGCTCATGGCTTTATATCAAACACATCAATGTTAATAGTTCCTAAAAATATTTCTATTATTTTGACAACAACTCCAACATATGAAACAAGAACATTATGTAATCAGACACTAACTATCAATGTCAATATGGATTATTTGGATTATTTACTGCCAGGAATTTCATATACTCCAGGTTCAGATAAATTAATAAGATTGCCTAAAAATAGTGGTAAAAATCAATTAAGATTTTTTAGGTCAGGTGATTTTATAAGAGATATTGGTTTGGTATTTATGGGTGTATATCCTGGAGTTGATGATAAATACATATATAATTCTGGGATATATAATTTTTCAAAAAAGAAAAATGTCCCCAGATCAAGAAGAGAGAGAGATGGAACACCAAAACTGAATCATCATATGAATGAATTAGGATTAGAAATAACGAATGAAAGTGTTATGCTCTCTGATATTATTAAAAAATTCAAAGGGAGGAATAGTGAACACTTTGTTTTAATTATAACATCTTGTTTATCTTATTCACAAACAAATCCTTTTTATTCGTTTTTAGACCATGAAACAATTCAGAATTTAAGTTGTACAAAAGGTTTAATGAATATGAAACAAAGTAGGAGAACAACTCGTTTACAAAATCTATCTTCAACCTATATTGAATCATCTGATCAACCAGTTTGTCTAGAAGAAATAATTTTAAGATTGAAGGAAATACACAATAGTACAAGTGATAAAGATATACAAAGAAGAGCGATAAATATGAGAGGATTTTTGAGAAAAAATCAAAGTGATTATACACCAATGGAAGTACGTAAAGTAGTAGATATAATTGACAGAATTCGTAATCCGAATTTACAAAAAGGTGGATATGTTAAAATTAAAAATTACGGAAAAAGGAAAATAAGATATTACAAAAACGGAAATCCATATGTAATTGTCAAAGGAAGAAAGAAAAAGATTTAAAAGATTCAAAAAGTTAGTTTATTTCATTTATGATATGACGCATTGTACAGGAGTAATTTTATTTGGATATGATAGTAAAATAAGATTGTATGTTCCTCTAGTTAGGACACCTAGAGGAAATTGGTCTTTTCCGAAGGGAAAATTGAAAAAAGGTGAAACAATTTTTGAGGGAGGATATAGAGAATTATTTGAAGAAACAGGTATAGAAAAAGGTGATTTTGATGTTATAGATGATGGTGATATTCATATTGAAATGAGTAATAAGGGTAATCCTGCAACTTCTTATTTCGTAGGTGAATATAAACATAAAATTAATTCTTCTAATCTGGAATTGACACCTTGTGATCCGGAAGAACTTTCATTAGCTCAGTGGGTTCCTTATGATGATATAATAAATTGGAATGAAGAGAAAATGGGGGATAAGATAAAGCAAAGAAGAATTAATATCCTTAATTCGTTGGTTGATAGACTCTTGAAACTTTGTTAATAAAATTATCATAAATTTTTTTTATTAAATCTTTATTATTCATTGAGGTTGTTGAGTGAGCTACATATTTATATGTTGTGTAAAAATTGTGTGGTAAGTGAAGATGTTTATGGCTAGATGATGATTCAACTTCGAGAAATAAAATTGGTACGCTGTTATTTGGACAATTATTGTAAATTTCATTTAACCAAATGTCCTTTATTTTTTTTATATTTTTTGTTTTAAATATAACTATAATTCCCTTTGTATCTTTGAAAAAAGTTTCATTACTTTCTTGTAAGTATTTTAATTTATTTTTATAAACTATAACAAGATTGTCCATAGTGTATGACCAATGATCATTGTTTTTTATATATTGAAAATCTTTATTGTCAATATATAATTCTGTTAGATACTCAATTAACAATTCATCGAATCCTAATATATTTATTTTGGTTGTATCCATATAAATATATTTCATATTATTTTTTTATATAACTAAAAAATCAACGACTTAGTTTAGAGGTCCACTGTATGGCAATAATCTGCCAGCACCTCCCGAGCTATTTCTTAAATACATACAGTATAACATCTTCATCTCTTTTCCAGTTAATGTTGCTTTGTAACTTCTTCCATTGTCACTAAAATATTTTGGAACAGTGAAAACTTTACAGTAATCCTTATGTTTGGCGTAATCATAAATGGATCTTTTTAATGCGGAAAGCAAGTTGACAAAGAAATCGGAGTGTCTGACATAATATCTCAAGATTCTTTCATTTCTAGTGAGACCAACAAGTCCTCCTCTATTACAATCAGGAAGAGGATTGTTACTGAAATTGTTACATCCCCATAAAGTTGGTAATCCACCAATAACTCTAGTAAGATAAGTTCTTGTTCCTAAGTTGTTATTGGTAACTGTACATTCTTGATTAAGATAGAGTGTAAGTTTTCCGTTACCGCCATTGATGCTACTCATGTTGATGCTGACACAGTAGTTTCTGCGTTGGTTGTAATATTTTCTGGCCATTTTAACTGCGCCTGCAATTGTGTAAATAAGTCTGGAATATTTAAGGGTTGTGAAAATTAATCTAGTTAATCTTCTTTTTTTGCCCATGTTGTTCCAAGTGTTACAATTTGGGTTATAATAGTTGAGGTTTGTATTTTCATCACCACAGCATGAATTATTCTGTCTTGTGAAAGAATCGCATTGTGGGAAAGTGCTTTCTTCAAAATTAGTATCTATTTTGAGACTCATCTATAATAATAGAAATATTTTTTTTATTATTCGTAATTCCAAAATACAGGAATAGGAAAGTGAAAATTATTTTTCTGACGAACTGCAATGCTATGTATATCTAATAATTCTTTAGAATCATAATTAAAAGTTTTATACAA
>JGI10211J34971_10000965_pt1 | contig 23924 bp, 20 predicted proteins | sample Etolagsediment_FD_34971 | JGI IMG/M metagenome (IMG submission 34971)
CAGACAACGAGAAAATGCATTCCGTGACAAATATGAGCGCTATATCGCCAGGGACCGGAACGATCCGCATCTCAAGCGCAAAGCGCTCTCAGCAATCACCGCCAAGATGGCCCGCGTGACGCACGCTGTCATCAAAAGTGGCGCAGACTATCGCCCCTTCTTTGAAAGGGCGATGCCAGGTGGAAGGACCTCTCTCTGTAGTGGCCGTGGAGGCGCGCCGGATCAAACTGGGGCGACCTCGTAGATAATGTTTGGGTCTTCCGCTTGGATTTGTATCTCATATTGAGAACGGTGAGGGACGCGATGGGCGTACCCTGTATTTGCTATGGTTGAGAGCTCTTTCCATTGACTGCGGAGGCCACTTGGTTCAATCTTTTTGCATCACTGACAAAGGTCAGTGAATAGAGACCTGTTCGCTAATTCCCGTTTTGCTTCGCTATATAGAACGTTGTCGAAGGTCACGGTTTTACGTGCCGCCTGTGGCAAACGTCGGAGAACCTGGATAATTGTCTGTCCCGTTTCCACCGCCGTTTTTGTCTTCAAGGGGGGGCCGTGAGGACGAACCGGGCTTCCCGTTCGCACACGGTGAGCAAGTTGCCCCTTTGTGTGCAAAACTGCATCAAATCGCTTTCCCAGTGACCAAACTTATGACGTAACACTACGGTTTGCGGGCGGAAGGCGTTGAACGAGTGCCACCAACATTACGCCTGCTCAGTGCGGGAGTGATGCGGATGTTTCTCACTATCACCGCGACTGCGGCGCGATTCAATATCAAGTGGGTCAAAGGCGGATAGGCAACGTTCAAAGTTCTGCGTCTAGCACGGCGTAGCCAATATATGGAAAAATATTCCAGCCCTTGCAATACAAGCATCTGCTAAATATCTCCCTTATACAAAGGTTCACAGATATACCTTACAAATTTCTCAAAAAATAGTTAGGATGGGATGCACGTGATAGTTTTCAATATTGCTGGTAGGCGGAAGCCTTCGGCGACGGAAGATATGGGGTTTCAGCCTTGCCGCTATTAATCGATTTCAAAGGTGGTGATCGCCTTATCATCAATGGGGCAGTCATCGAGAACGCTGGGGTGAACGCCAAAATTCTCGTTCACAATCGCGCGTCAATTTTGCGTGGAAAGGAAGTTTTATCCGCTGAAGAAAGCAATACTCCGGCTTCACGGGCCTATTTTGCGCTCCAGTGCGCCTATGTCTTTTCAGACAAAGTGGAAGAGCACTTAAAGGAGCACAATACGTATTTAGACCAATACGTTGCCGCATGCCCAAGCGCTTTACCTATTGCCTTGGAAATTCGCGAATATTCATCCCAAGGGGCGTTGTATAAGGCGCTGAAAACGGCCCAGCAGTTAATCCATCATGAGCAGGGCGTGTTGAGTAGTCTTCACAGCCAACTCAAACAGCTCGACGATGCCATTGAAGACGCAGATATCATTGACAATGGTGATGAGCAACAGACTGGTGAACCGTCCGCCTAATGCATTGACACGGTCCGCATCCGTAAGAAAAAAGCCACTAATCGCATGGGTGGCTTTTGCTTTGTGGGCAGCAGCTTACGCCCGCTGGTCTAAATATCCTCGTTGAAGGACGTCGGTTGGGCTGGTGCAGCAGATGATGATGGGTCGGTTTTTCCGTTTGTCGCAGGAGCGACGGCATCCAGATCCTTATCGTTGTTTAGCGATTCCAACAAGCCATTGGCGATGTTGCGGTTGATTTCAATCAGCGCTAAAATTTTTTCCGGGGTCGGTTTAGCGATTGCATCAACCGTGTGTTTGTCCACAAAATTGCACAGCGACAGCATGCTCTGGCGAATCTCCACCGGGATCAGCGAATCGTCTGACAGGCTCAATTCGGTTTGAAAAATTGTCCACAGGCGCCAGTTAAGGCGCAACGCTGCACGTACCGGGGAAAGGGGGTTCGCATCCTCACAGGGCGAATGTTCGATCGCTACCGCTAACCGTCTGGCAGATTCGACCAGCGCCCAAGCTTCGGTATAGCGGGGAATTCCGGGTTGCGGAGCCGTGCTGTAGGGGGAAGATTGATACGACGACAGTTTTTTATTATCGCTCATATGATTTCTGCCTTGCAGTGAAAGGGCTGATCTTAGTGCATTTTCAGTATGTACCCGAGCATCTTACCTCTCTTTATCGGTGAGGACAAGGTCGGCTGGGAGAAGGACGTCGATCTCTAATGCTTTAGAAACATGGAAATTTTGCGATAGCTCCATTTATGCCGCGAACATTTTCCGGCGCTGTGCGGCGTTATTAGTTGAGGTAATTGTGCAGGCTTAGACTGCGAATTGTGGCCATGGCCTGATACGAGGCTTCAAGGGCTTTTTGGTCGTTAAGTAACCTTGTGATTGTATCCAGTGGGTCGGAATTTTCCAACTCAGCAACGCGTGCCTCAAAGAACGCCGCCAGACGCGTATGTGTGTCATTGGCATCTTTGATGAGCGCCTGTTGATAGCCCAGCGTCACAAACGCATGTTCAAGGTTGCTGGTATAACCGGCCTCGTACTGTGGGTTGGAGGTTGAGTTTGGCTTTAATGATAATTCCAAAAGATTTTTGCTGTCAGTTAGGCGGCTGACATTTTGGTCCAGGCCGCCGGCCGTGCCGAATTTACCTTGGGCGATGAGGGACATAGCGCGAATGGCTTTTTCGATGGCAGGATCGGCGCCATTGAGGTCGATGGTGAATTCACGAGTTGCCGCTGCCCGGTGGATGCGCGTGAAGGTATCGCCATGGTAATAATTCAGCGATTTTACCGTGCCGTCGGCTTGTGTCACTAGGGCGGTATCGTTGTTGAGTGCATCGACTTCAGTGGTGACTGCTTCTTTCACGGTGATGGTTTTGCCGTCGGAAGATACCGAGGCGATGGTGAAAGTTGCGTTGTTCCCTGCGTTCAGGGCGCCGCCGAAAGTGATGCTCATACCGGTTTTTAGCGCGCTGAATGTACCTGCGGTGGCTGTGGAAATGGTGTCAAAGCTGGTGACGTTGTCCGTGAAGGTGAAGCTTTGCGCTGTGATGTTCAACGTCGGCGTCGCCGCAGTGCCCTCGTCGTTCAGCTTACTTTCCTTGATGGTGAGAGTGGTCCCATCATTGCTTGCAATAATGTAGGTACCGTTGTTTTGCGTTGTGCCGGTGACGGTAAAGGAGCTACCGGCGGCAAGGGAGCTCAGAGATCCTGCAGTTGCGGCCACAATAGTCCCCGGAGTAACAGCCGTCCCGCGGGCAAAGGTGACATCTGTGAAGTCGACAGCGGTTAGCACAGTGCCATCAATTTTGGTAAGAACTGCCCCGGTCACATTGGCCTCGGCGGTCAACATCTTAGTGATGATATCAATCGTGGTGCCGCCAGGGTTTACGGCGCCGACCTCGTAGGTACCATTGTTGTTGGCAGTTCCGGTGATTTCGATGGTGCTGCCCACGATGATGTTGGCAAATTGGGCCGAAGTGGCGGTGATGGTGCTAGTGCCCGCAGTCGCTGCGTTACCGTCGGCGTCCTGGGTAAAGGTCAGCCAGTTGCTTTTATTTGTGTTGTCAGCGCTGAGGTTGAAATTCTGCATGTGCATGGCGCGGGTCGTCGGGAAGCTGGTATTCACGCCATCGTATTTTGCCTGGAAGTCTTCAAGCGTCGTTAGGCCTAAGTCCACGGGCGCGGTGTTGATGCGGTTGCCGCCGAACAGTTGGCGGCCGTTGATCTCAGTATTGAGATACGACTGCAGCGTCTGCATGGAGCGGAACGCTTGCTCTTGTATAGTGCGGATTGATGCCTCATCTTTGATGTTAAGGGCATTAAATGAGTTCACCGTTTTGCTGAAGTCATTAATTGTGGTCTGCGCACCTGTCAAAGCCGTATTCGTGGACTTGAGGTAGATGTCTTGAATGTCGTTATTGCGCTGGTAGCCAGTCAACGTGCCAATATCGACCTCATAGGTCACCAGACGTTGAGTATCGTATCCTATACCCATGTAGTCCTGGGCTCTCTTTTCGCTGGTAAGCTCAATTTGGGTCGTGTTAAGCCGTTCCTGCACCTTTTGCAGGTAAGTATTTAGGATCTGCTGCGATGCATAATTTGCGATGCGTGACATGGTGTTACCTCAACTGCGGCATTCTGCCGATGTTACATGTGGTTAGATCACGGCCTCTAGGGCGTCGAACATTTTCTGCACGGTTGAAATGATGCGTGCCGCTGCGCCGTAAGCTTGCTCAAACAGCATCAATTGGGTCATTTCTTCGTCCATGTTTACGCCGCGAAAGTTGTCGGACTTCGCCTGAAGACTGGCTTTAAGCGACGTCTGGTATTCAAATTGCGTTTGGTTGGTGCTCGAAAGCGACGCGCTATAGCCAATAATCGACGTGGAATAGGTGGTGAAGTTTACGGTCAACGCCCCCAAGCCCCCCGCTTGCGAGAACTGGTTGGCCTGCGCCAATTTGCGGGCCATAGCCTGGACGGTGGTGTCGTCGCCAGAACTCATCAAGTATTCGCCCGCCGCCCCCTTGGCGGCGTCCCATTGTAGCGCCCCGCGTGAAATGTTGCTAGGTGTGCTGACGATGTCATCGCGGACTTTGATGTCTGAGGCCGTACGCACCGTCGCTAATTTTAGCCCGACGTCGGCGGGGAAGCTATTGTCTGCGCTGACCACCATGCTTACACCCGCACTTTCCGACAACCGCAGCCGATAGCCCGCGCCGTCGGGGACCTTGGTTGCGGTAACGCCGATGGCGGCGGCATTCACGGCCGTGACGATTTCGTTCAGTGTTTGCCCTTGGGTCAGTGTGACCGAACCCATGCCACCGCCCGCCACCGAAGAGGTCTTGTTGAAAAAACTCAGGGTTGTGTTGCCAGCCAAGGTGTAGGAGGAGGAGAGAATGTCCGAATCGTAAATGTTGTCGGCCAGATCATCAACGTAAAAATCGTTGAGACCGAAAAAATTGGAGAACCCAGATACCGTTTCGGTGCCGTTCGCGTTCGCCGCCCCAGCGGTGCCATTGGCGTCGAATGTGATGGTGGCGTCTCCGGCGGTGCCGCCGGCGGTGCTGTCGGCTTGATCGCGCAACACCATGTTGATCGTGGTGGTGTTGAGGCTGATGGCGAACTTGCCTGCGGTATTCACCGCGACTGTGGCCCCTGCGGCACCGTTAGAGCGCAGCCAGGACTGCATGGCGGTGGCAACAGCATCAATCGTGCCGGTGGCAGAGCCGAGTTCAGTGCGCACCGTGGTCACAGCGGTTTGGTTGCCCACCCCGTCGATCATGGCGATGGTGGTATCGGTTGTGCCGCTATAGGAGATGGTCTGGGTCGCGCTATCTATGAAGTTGCGTGTTCCGGTGGCACTTTGCAGCCCGGGGAAGGGTGCGCCAGCGTTGTGCACAGCATTCAGTGCATCACGCAGTTGGCTGGCGAATTCATCAATCTGGCTTTGCAGGTTTGTGAGCACTGTGTCGCGCATGTCCAGCAAGCCCTTAAGTTTGCCGTTGCGAATTTCGCTGGTGATGTCGTTTGTGGCGGTGACCGTACCGACGTAAATGCCGTTGAGGTCACCTTCGGAATGGTTCATGGTCGCGCTGATCGCACTGGCTTGCAGGTGGGTCATGGTCGCGGCTGAATTGTCGATCAAAGTCCGTCCGCCTTCTGTGAAAACCACTGCGTCACCGTCACTACGATAGTAGTAACGAATGTCAATAAGACTTGATAACTCATCCAATGCCATATCGCGCTGGTCGCGTAAATCTGTTACATCAACATTGATGGCTTGGTTGGAAATCAGTTGGTTGTTGAGTGTATTTATGGTGCCAAGTACCTCGCCGACCCGCGTTGTCGCGGTGGCGATGTCGGCATCGGTTTGCAGGCGCAGTTCCTGTATGGTGTCGCTCATGCGGTTTAGCATTAAGGCGACTTCCTTGCCTTGGCGCATGACTTCGCTTTGTTCCATGGTGTTGTCAGGGTTGAGCGCCAGCGTTTCAATGGAATTGGTGAAGGAATTCATGATATGGCTGAGTGACGTGTTGTCTTCGGGTTTACCAAACAGTTCCTGAAGGCGTTGATAATAGGGATCCCGCCCGTCATAAGCACTGAGCGTGCCGATCTCCAGGCGCAGACTCTTGAGAAGTCCCTCGTCCACCTTACGCGTGATGTCGGATATTTGTACGCCTGACCCTACACCCGCGACAACGCGCTGCTCCATATTCACGACTTTGCGTGAATAGCCCGGCGTGTTGACGTTGGCGATATTGTTCGAAATCGAGTTAAGCGCTTCCTGGTTTGTAAGCAGGCCGCTTTGTGCGGTTCTAAGGGCTAATGTTAGGCTGCCGGACATTATCGTATTCCTTTCTGGAGAGGGCTTTTGAAAGCGCCTTGCGTTTCGTCCTACAGATTTTTGTCAATGGCGACGGACGGGCTCTTGGCTTTATTGCCCAGAGCGGCGAACGCCGATGTGCCACTTGCGCTATAAGTGCCCGCGCTTGGGGTGGCCGTTTTGACGGATTCAGCCAACACGTCCATGTAGCGGCGACCGACTTCTACACCGATTTTGAGTTCCCTGGCGTTGATCTCCACTAAAGCCTGGAGGCGTTCACTCTGGTCTTTCAATTCTTTGATCAGGGCGGGATCAACGTCGTCGAAGTTACAATCAGAATTGCGAAGACCAAGTCCGCGAATTTCATAAGCGCGGCTGAGCTTGATTTTCTGGTCCAGCAGTTCGTCGACCACTTCAAGGCGGTTATGTGCCAGAGCGGCATTTTCCTGTTCGAGGATTTCAATCAGGTGGCCAGCGATGAAGATCAAATCTTCTATGCGGGTTTTCTCGTCCAACACTTCAGCCATTATTTTGCCTCCTGTAATCTGAGCATTTCTGACATCACGGAATCGGCGAGGCCGATGCCACCGGCTTTCGCCATGGACTTGCCGTATTCGTCGACCATCAGCGAACGCCACATGCCTTCTGCTTGACCGCCGCCAAAGGGGCCGTCGGTATCAATGGATTCAAAAACCGGCTTGAGCATTTGCGATAAAAACACGGCTTCGAATTCTTGTGCTTTTTCGCGCATTTTGTTGAGGTCGGTCGTCTTGGGCATGGTGGGCAGAGCACGGCTCTGTTCCATTGCGGTTTGAACGTCCATTTGCAGTGCGCTGGTCATTACATCACCTCGATTTCAGCTTGCAGGGCACCGGCCGCTTTGACCGCCTGCAAGATGGTGATCATGTCGCGCGGACCGATGCCCAACGCGTTTAGGCTGTTGACGAATTCTTGGAGCGACACACCGTTTTGAACGACGGCCAATTGTTTGTCGCCACCTTGGTCGACCTGCACGTTGGTGCGGTTAACCGTCGTGGTGGTGCCGGTTTGTGAAAACGGACCAGGCTGAGAAACTTGCGGTGTTTCGGTGATGCGAATGGTTAAGTTGCCCTGGGCGATCGCAACGGTTGAGAGGCGGACATTTTCACCCATCACAATCACGCCTGACTGTTCGTCGATGATGATGCGGGCGATTTGATCCGGTTCAATGCGCAGCTGTTCGATGTCCGTCATCAAATTGACCACTTGTCCCGAATAAGCCAAGGGGACTTGGATCTGCACGGTGCTGGGGTCGGTGGGTTGCGATGCGGTGGTACCCAAGAAGGCGTTGATGGCTTCGGCAATGCGCCGTGCCGTGGTGAAATCAGGATTGCGCAAGCTCAGCTTGACGCTTTTCATGGTGTCCATGTCAAAGACGATTTCACGTTCGACGATGGCCCCGTTGGCAATGCGTGCGGACGTCGGAACACCCTTGGTGATGGTTTCTGCTGCGCCGCCTGTGGTGAACCCGCCGACCGCCACTTGACCTTGGGATACGGCGTACACTTCGCCGTCCGCACCCATCAAAGGGGTCACCAACAAGGTGCCACCCAAAAGACTTTTTGAATCACCCAAGGCGCTGACGGTGACATCCACCCGCGATCCTTTGGTTGAAAAAGCCGGAAGCGCTGCGGTGACCATGACGGCGGCAACGTTTTTGGAATCCAGACCGGCGTCGGTCGGCTTCACGCCTAAGCGATTGAGCATGGCTTGCAGACTCTGCTTGGTGAAGTGTCCGGTTTTGATAGAGTCGCCCGTACCGTTCAGGCCGACGACCAAACCGTAGCCGACCAGCATGTTGTCGCGCACACCTTCAAAATCGACAATGTCTTTGATGCGCGAAGATGCATTTGCCGGGGATGCCCAAGCGAGCAAGATCAAAATCAACAGACTGACCATGCCTGCACTCAGCGCCTGCCAAAACATCGAACGCGTTCGTGCGGTGATTGGTGCCTGGTGGCTGTTCAGTGGCATCTCGGCCAGGGTTCTGAAAGCAATTGCGCGGTTCATCTTTTTGTTTCCCGTACTGAAACCCATTGGTGAGTTACTGTTCTCAATGCAGCGTTGTCGCTGCTTTGGGTATATCAATGCGAATATCGTGCCATGTGACAGGTGTATTTAATGCTTTGATATTGCTGTGTTTTACATTGTCAAAACGGCAAATAAATAGCCCCCGCAGGGCAGAGGCTGCCGTGGGGGGGAAAAAACTGCCGGGTGGGGTCAAAAAAGTTGATTAGCGCTTCAGATCACGCGCCACCTGGAGCATTTCGTCGGCGGTGGTGAAGACTTTTGAAGATGCCGTATAAGCGGTCTGCGTGGTCATCATTTTGGTAAATTCTTCGGCGATATCGACGTTCGACAATTCAAGGGCATTGGGGGTGAACAGAGCGTATCCGTCTACGCCCGCCGCGACGTAGCTCACAGCGCCGGAATCGGGGCTTGCCGCATAGACATTGCCGTTATGGGCATCTAGTCCATTGGCATTGGCGAACACGCCTAAGGACAGTTTATACACATTTCTGTACGTACCATCGTCAAAGTTGCCGACAATGTTGCCCGTTTCGTCAAAGGTGAAGGATTTCATGTTGGCAGAGGCAAAACCATTTTTGGTGTAACTATGCGGCGTGAAATCTCCGTAAAATTGGGTAAATTTGCTGATGTCCAGGGCTACGTTCGCGGTGCTGCCCCCACTGAACGTCAAAGCTAGGTTTAGTGTCGTTGGCGAGTTTATCGTGCCGTCGGAATTGAAGGTAATGGCGGTGGTGGCGCTGGTGACGGTGCTGGTCGCGTTGGCGGTGGTGGTGGCCACGCTTGCGGTGTTGTCGGTCAGGGCCGTTACGTTTGCCGTGCCAGGCGTGACTGTGTTGGTGTTCGCTGCGCCAAAGGCCGCGACGTCAGTCGCGGCTGCCGTTACGGTATAGGCCACGCCTGCCGTGTCTGAGACCAAGTTGATGGTTGCATCCGGGGCCACAGCATTCGGCGTGGCGGTGACCAAAGGAGAAAGCGTTGGGTCCGCGTTGATTTGCGCGACCAAGTTGTCGCGAAGTGTGGACGCGGTATCCGCGCCGCCGGCCGTTGCGGTCAAAGTGATTCCGTTGATGGTCACGCTGAAAATATCGCCGAGTGCAACCCCGCCCGCCAATGTGACAGCATCAGTCTGTGCGACGCTGACCACGGGCCCTTGGTTGGCGAGGACAGAGGTGGTCAGCGGGTTGCCTGCGGTGACCGCCGTCAGAACAATTTCACCAGTAGCCCCCGCTGTAGCGGTTACGTTGGCTCTGATTTGCCCGTCGAGGTTGATCAGGTTCAGCAGCCCATCGCGGATATCGTCAAGGGTCGCTTCTGTGCCGGTGGTGGTGTAGGTGACGGTGTTGCCGTTGACCGTGGCGGTGTATTTGTCGCCCGCTTCACCAGGTGTGCCGCCAAGGGTGATTGTATCAACCTGCGCCACGGGCGTTTGCGTTGTGGTGGTGCTTACATTCCAGGCAAGGGCGCCGGTTTTACTGAAATTGAGCATTGCCGATTGAGCGGTGCCAGCGCTGTCAAAGATAGAGATGGCATATTGGTTCACCCGGGTCGTGGCGTTGGCTATTGTGTGAGAAATAAGGGCCGTATTGTCTGAGTTGGCGCCCTTGATGGGGGTTGTCGCCGTTGCCGTGAAAGGGACACCTGCAACGCCCGCAGTAATCACGAGTTCATTGGCCGCGCCCCCCGCAGCCGCGGTGACACCGGGTAGAGCGGTGATTAGGGGGATCAGGGCGTCACGCACCGTGGTCGTCGTATCGACGGCGGTTGCCGTGTAGCTGACCGTGGTGCCATCGATGGACACGGAGTAGGTGTCACCTGCTTCGATGGTGCCGCCAATGGATAAAGTATCGATTTGCGCGACGTCGGTCACGGCATCGCCAGCAGGCAAGTTGACATTCAAGATGCCGGTGGTGGTGGGATCAAACTGATTGAGAAAGGAGAATTGGTCCACGCGCAGACTGGTCGGGGTGCCTGAGGTGCTTACGGTGCCGCCGGAATAGGCCCAACCTTGAACGAAATAACCATTTTTATCCGTGAGATAACCATCTTTGGTGCTGACCGTCGTGCCACCGATACCGGTGACGGAGATATCGTTCACCGTGGTCACGCCGAAGTTGCCATCCCGGGTGAAATACGCTGTCCCACTTCCGTCTTGATTGGTGTTGAGGGCAAAAAAACCTCTGCCGGAGATGGCCACATCGGTTGCTAGGGCACTGGTGGTGACCGTGCCTTGCTGGGTGATGGTGGCGGTATCGACCGGACGCACGCCGCCATTATCGGAAAGATTTTGCATGGACCTGCTGAGCACGGTGGAAAAATTCGTGTCTGTTCGCTTATAGCCACCGGTGTTCACATTGGCCACGTTTGTGCCGATGTTATGCAATGCTGAGGCTTGACTCATCATGCCAAGCACGGCTGATGAAAATGCACCATAGAGGGCCATCGGGCTTCTCCGACCTAACAAATTGTTCGCACGACCAAGATGTCGCGCCTATATGCTTGTCATAGGTTTAGCAAAAAACATGCCAGATGCGATTCATCTGTAGTGCATTGAAATGCATGAGTAATAATAGAAGTTTTGTGGATCTGCTCGGCAAGCTTTGCCGCAGCAGAGTGGACAAATGGGGGGCCCAAGCAAAAAGTGCCGAGTAGCTCTATCGCCGAAGATTAGGAAAGGGCGAAGGCAAACACTTGTTTCGGGTCAGCCCAAACCGTGACTGCGGCACCGGATTCGGGCTTCATCACGCCGGGGACGCGCACGTGCAAAATGATCTCGTTGTCGTCGCTCAGACCTTGGCTCGGGGTGCGGGGCACGCGGATATGCAGGTGGCTGGAGCGTCCCAAAAGATAGGTGTCCACAACATGGCCAACGGTGGTACAGCACTCGGTCGGTGCCGTGTGATGCGTTCCCATTGACACGTTGATACCTTCCATACGGACCAGCACTTGGGCGGGTTCACCATCGGCGATCGATGGGATCGGAAATGGGCCAAAAGGCGTTTCCAATTGGCCTTTTTCAACTACGCCTTCAAAATGATTCATCGCCCCGAACAGTTCTGCGACAAAGGCGCTGACCGGGTGGAAGTAGGTTTGCACAGGGGTACCCGCTTGAACCACTTTGCCGCCCTTCATCACCACAATGTGATCGGCCATGAACATGGCTTCTTCAGGGTCGTGGGTGACCATCAAAACCGCCACGCCGCATTCTTTCAAAAAGTTCAGCGTGTCTTCGCGCACTTGCGCGCGGCGGGTGACATCAAGGCCGGAAAACGGTTCGTCCAACAGCAAAATTTCGGGTTCGGGTGCCAAAGCGCGCAGCAACGCGACACGTTGTTGCTGGCCCCCGGACAAAACATGGGGATAGCTGTTGCGATGTTTGGCCACGCCCATGCGTTCCAAGCCAGCATCGATCCACGCCCGACGTTCAGGGGTTAGGCTTTTGATGCCAAAGGCAATATTTTCATAGACGTTGAGGTGTGGAAATAAAGCGTAATCTTGAAACATCAAGCCGATGCCGCGTTTTTCCGGCGCCAAGCACAGCCCGGTTTTGCCGTCGCCAACCAGACGCCCTTGCAAATAAATGCGTCCGTCCTGGACTTTTTCCAAGCCCGCCGCCAAGCGCAGCAAGGTGGTCTTGCCACAGCCGCTGGGGCCCAGAAGACACGTCAATTTTCCGGCCTCGGCGACGATCGAGACGTCTTTCAATACTTCTGTCGCGCCAAAAGCATGACGTATGCGTTCCATCCTCAATCCGGTGGTCATGGGCTGACCTCCTGAATCGGGGTGGGGATGTGCTGTGGGGCGGTGTCTGCGTGTTGGGTGTGTCCTGCGCGGGCATGGGCGATGGTGATGGACAGCAACACCACGGGAATAATTCCTGCTGCGACAATCGCCAAGGCCGCCAACGCGGCTTCGGGCAGCAACTCGTCAGAGGCGTATTGGTGCACAAATGTCGCAAGGGTTTCAAAATTGAACGGGCGCAAGACCACGGTCATGGGCAGTTCTTTCATGCAATCGACAAACACCAACAATGCCGCCGTCATAATCGAGCCTTTCAGCATGGGCAAGTGAATGCGTTTCAGCGTCGACATCGGCCCTGCGCCCAAAGTGCGCGCTGCGCCATCCATGTTGGCGGTGATTTTGGCCAGTCCTGATTCGACAGAGCCAAACGACAGCGACAAAAAGCGCACCACATAGCCAAAGGTTACGGCGATCACAGTGCCGGAAAAAATCAGCCCCGTCGAGATGCCTATGTGTCCGCGCGCCCAACCGTCGATGGTGTTGTCCAGCCAGCCCAGATACATCAAAATGCCAATAGCCAAAACGGCACCGGGCACTGCGTAGCCCAGCGCTGCAAAGCGCGTCACCCCGTTGATCCAGCGCACTTGGCCCAAACGCAGGCTGTAGGCCAAGAACACACCCAGCACGATGGTGATTGTTGCCGCTAGGCCCGCCAACAGCAACGAGTTGAAGGTAAATGTCCAAAAATCGGCGGCCAAGGTTTCTTCATAAAAGTTCAGCGCATAAGAGCCCAACACCCACGCTGGGACGCCAAAGCCCAACGCGACCGGCACGGCACAGGCCAAAAACGCCAGCGTTGCCAGGGGGGCGGATAATTTAAAACCGGGTAATGCACGATTGTGGGTGGTTGCGTTGTGAAATTTTTGTTTGCGTCGGCCGTAGCGTTCCAGTGCGATCAACACGATCACGAACATCATCATCATGCACGCCAGTTGGGCGGCACCTGACGGACTGTTCATGTTCAGCCACACATCAAAAATGCCCGCCGTAAAGGTGGCGACGGCAAAAAAATCGACGGTGCCAAAATCGTTTAGGGTTTCCATCATAACCAAACTGACGCCCACTGCGATGGAGGGGCGGGCGAGGGGCAGGGCGACTTTGAAAAAGCTTTCCCACGGGCCTTTGCCCAGCGTGCGACTGGCTTCCAGGACACAGATGCTTTGTTCTAAAAAGCCGCCCGCGCCAGCAAATAGACGTAAGGATACAACACCAACGTCATCATGGTGATGGCCCCGCCGAGGGATCTAATTTCAAAAAACCAATACTGCGAGCCGTTGGTAAAGCCAAAGGTTTCACGGATCAAGCCCTGAACGGGGCCGGAATATTCCAACAAATCAGTGTAGACGTAGGCAATCACATAAGCCGGGACCGCCATGGGAATCAGCATGGCCCATTCAAAAATACGTTTTCCGGGAAACCGACACATGGTGACCAGCCAGGCCGTGCCAGTGCCAAGAACAAAAGTGCCAAAGCCAACGCCGGCCATCAGCAAAACCGTGGTCAGCGCCAAGCGTCCCAATACGGTGTCGACCAAATGGGTCCAGATGTCGCCGGATGAATTGAGCGCCAGACCCACCACCCAAAAAATCGGCATCGCGATCAACGCCGCGATCACCACTGTGCCAAAAGCCCACACATCAAACTTTAGGGCTCTAAAGCCTTTGGGTTCACTTGCCGTGTAAAGAGGCGGTTCTGGATGCTGGGGCGTACGCGTCATCAAAAGTCCGATGTGATAGGGAGTTCAACCCCGTGAAATTCTGACCGACGGCCAATTCACGGGGTTGATTGGGTTTAATGGTCGAAACCCACGGTGTCCATCATTTTTGAGGCATTGCCATGTTGCGCAACGATGTCCGACAAGTTGCGATCATCGGCTTTGAATTTACCCCAGTCGGCCACCAGCGGGTCAACGGCCACGCCGTCTTTCAGCGGGTATTCAAAATCGGCGGCGGCATACATGGCCTGGGCCTCATCAGATGACAGAAATTCCAGGAATTTAACCGCTTCGTCATAATGCGGCGCACTTTTGGTGATGGCGGCGGCCGATACGTTGACGTGGGTGCCACGGTCATCTTGATTGGGGAAGATGATGTTGACGCTGGCGGCCCATTCTTTTTCTTCAGGCTTTTTGTCGTTGGTCAGCATTTTGCCGAAGTAGTAGCTGTTGCCCAGAGATACGTCGCATTCGCCTTCCTTGATGGCTTTGACTTGGGCGCGGTCATTGCCTTGGGGGCGGCGGGCCAAATTGGTCTTGACGCCTTCGGCCCACGCTTGGGCGGCGGCTTCGCCTTTGGCCGCGATCATGGACGCCAGCAATGAGACGTTATAGGGGTGCTTGCCCGAACGGGTGCACACCCGGCCCTTCATATGCGGTTTGGCCAGGTCTTCGTAAGTCGTCACTTCACCCGGTTTGACGCGTTCCTTGTGGGCGTAAATGGCGCGCGCGCGCATGGTCAGACCGGTCCACATGTTGCCGGGGTCGCGATACTGGGGCGGGATATTCGATATCAAGGTTGGACTGGTGATCGGTTGCAAAAGATTTTCGTCTTGAAATTCGGCAATTTGGTTGACGTCTGCCGTCAGCACCACATCGGCCGGACTGTTTTGTCCTTCGGCTTGCAAGCGTTGCAGCAAACCTTTGTTGGCAAACACAGCTTGGACTTTGGTGCCGGTTTTGATTTCATAGGCCTTGAGCAACGGTTCGATCAAAAATGCCTGGCGGTAAGAATAGACGTTCAAAACGTTGTCTTCAGCATGACTTAATGCTGGCGATAAGAGTAAAGGTAAGGCTGTTGCAATGCTCAACAGCGACAATAATAAGGTCGGTTTGCGGTTGGTCGAGGCAGACTGAAACATGGGGGATATTCCTGTTGTTTGTTAGCTTTTGGGAGATTGAAAGGGAAACGGCGTGTAATCCTTTGAAAAAATTAAATTTGTCCTTGGAATAATTTGATATTGATAATTATTATCAACTTATAACTCGGAACATACATCAATTGATAACGTTATCAATACCAATAAGAAAATCTTTATACGGTTAGAATGGCGTCTTATGTCGATTGAATAGAATGTATTCTTTTTGTTGGTTTTTTCGGCCGCCCTGGGGGAGCCTTACGGTTTTGAAGAGGGGGCGTTCCCATGTGAGAAAGGTTTGCCCCGCAGCGTTCCGTTGCGGTGTTCGCACGTTTTTGTATGACGGTGCTATTTTGTGGATTGGGCGCAGATGAAAAAAGGTGTGTATCAACGGATATTTAACCGTGTAGGGTCATGCTCTATGATGTTTTTATTCTTTTGAGTCTCGGCAAGGACAAAGTAAGCTCACGCCATGAAGGTCGGAAACGTAAACCAAAGCAAAGGCGTTGACGCGTCGAAACGCAAAAAAGGCGTTTCGGGGTCGGGATCGTCTGCATTTGCCGATCAGTTGCGCGGCGCTTCCGATACGTCGGAGGCGAGCCATGCGGAAACAACGGTCACCGATAACTTTGCCGTCAGCGGCGTGGATGCGCTGTTGGCGATGCAGGAAGTGGGCGATGGGACGGATGGACGATCAAAGCGGCAGGCCCAGTTGTACGGCGAAGATTTGCTGGATCGGTTGACGGCTTTGCAAGACGCGCTTTTGCGCGGTGCCATCCCCAAACAAAACCTAATGGAACTCGCCAAACGGATCCGTACGAGTCGCGCCAAAGTTCAAGATCCGAAGCTAAACGCTATTTTGGACGCCATTGAGCTACGCGCCGAGGTTGAAATCGCCAAGTATGCGCGCACCAGTTGATCGCCTGGCAAAGGCATCTCTGGACGACTGTGTGACCCAATTTTAGCGGAATTCTTGGTCTTTTTCCGGTCCGTTCAGGACTTTTCCCAGCCCTTAAAACGCGATTTTATCCACAACCTGGTGAAACGCCTCTTGCTTAGTGGCGACTGCTTTCATATATTCCGCGCGAAATCCACCACTGGGGGACACAGGTAGCATATGAACGTCACTCTTCCTCCCGATTATAAGCCCTCTGCCAAAGAGGACTTTATGAACCCGCTGATGCTTGCGTACTTCCGCCAGAAACTTCTGGATTGGAAGAACGAGTTGTTGCGGGAATCGAACGACACATTGGAGCATCTGCAAGAAGGCGGGATTCTTGAACCCGACATAGCGGATCGCGCCTCCATCGAAACGGACCGTGCTTTGGAATTGCGCACCCGCGACCGCGCGCGCAAGCTGATCGCCAAGATCGACGAAGCGTTGGAACGGATTGCCGATGGGTCTTACGGCTTTTGTGAAGATACTCACGAACCGATTTCCATCCCGCGTTTGGAAGCCCGTCCTATCGCGACGCTGTCCATTGACGCGCAGGAACGTCACGAACGTATGGAAAAAACGCACCGCGACGACTGACGATTGGGTTTGGTTGGCGGTTAAATAATCAAAGGCCGGAGCCTCGCTCCGGCCTTTTTTTGTGCTCTTGAGTTCGGGAGCGTTCGGAGCAAAAAAAAGGCCGATGCATAAGCACCGGCCTGAAGTTGGGTGGAAGGGGTGGCGAACCATCCCTTCCAAACGGGAACGATCAAATCTCAGAACGGGAACAATGTATCCCAGAGCTGAGTTCCCCAGCGAGGCTGCTGGAGATTGCTAAGCGTGCCGCGACCGCCATAAGCGACGCGCATCTCGGCAATACGGGTGTGAGGCACAGAATTGTCGGCATCGATGTCGCCTGGGCGAACGACGCCGCTGAGTTCCAGCTCACGCATTTCAGAATTCACCATCAATTCCTGGCGGCCCAAGATGACCAATGCGCCATTGGGCAGTATCTGCGTAACCACCGCAGCGAAGGTGAGGCTGATGGTTTCCTTGCGGTCAATGGTGCCATCGCCAGAGGTCGAATGGTCATTGCCGAAGTTACCAGCAGCCGTAGGGCTGAAGTCTCTGGGCAGATTGTTTTTTGCCAGCTTGGTTTCAAATCCCAACAGATTCGTAACGTTGGCGCTTTCACTGTCCGCGCGGGTGCGTTCGGTCTTGTTTGCCATCACGGCGCTATCGGAAAGATCCAAGCTAACGGTCAGGATGTCGCCCACTTCTTTGGCGCGGTTATCTTTGAAAAACGCTCGTGCACCGGGGCGCCACAAGGAGTTGGGGTTTTCTTGTTCAATGACCGGCGTTGGCATGGGCATGCTGACGGGGCGGTAGTTGGGCATGACGGTCGGGTTGGTGATCTCCGACAGTTTCGGGCCTTCACCGATTTCCGACAGCCTGGATATTGTGTTGCAGCCACTTAAGGCACCAACCACGAAGGTGATGAGCATAACGCCCTTGAGGGTGGAGATGGTCCGTTTCATGGTCTCTCTCTCCTATTCTATCGCATTGCCATGTTGACGGCAGGATCGACACGAACCTGTCCAGGTCCGGTGATAACGCCTTCAACCACGGTGCGGGTTTGACTGTTGGTGATGCGAACGGTGTCGCCTTCGGCACCCGATTCAAGTGCGGTGCCTTTGGTGGTGAGGCGCATCGTCGGCGTGGCCAAAATCAAGGTGACGCTGTCACCTTTTGAAATGGCCTTGGGGCGGCGGATGTCACCTTCTGTGACGGCTTTGCCAGCGGAAATGGAGCGTTTTGCCGCCATGCCGATCAAGTGGCTCGCGTCGGTAATGGCGTTGCGCGCCAGACGAGCTTGGGGCATGTCGATCCATTTTAAGTCGGCTTGTTGAATGATGTCGCCGCCCATCATGCGTTTGGCTAAGACCGGAACTTCGGTCATATGTTCAAGCTTACCTGTGACACGCAGACGTTCGTCTTTGCCCGTGCCCCAGGCGAGCATGGCACTGAACCGTCCGGAAGAAGGTTCAAAGTTGAGTTGGTCCACGCCCAACAGGTAGTCATCACCGACCGGAAGGTGCAAACGGAACGAACGGTTGGCGAGCACGGCGCGCGACGAGGCATCACCGCCTTCGGCCACCAGACGTTCAAACAATATGTCTTCAACTTCGGACTTGCTGATCACTTGGCTTTCGCGTTCCACGACCAGACGTTCTGCCGTCGACCTGGGACGCCAATTTAATTTAAACGCGACGGCGATCTGTTTCAGCCACCGTGCGTCGAATACGGCGCGCGATCCGGGGCGCGGGGCATAAGCAATGACGCGTTCGGCAAACTGACCGGTGCCTTGGAAAGCTTCGCCCAGGCGAATAACACCTTCTTGAACGACAATGTGGTCGTTGAGCGCGACGATACTTAAGTCGGGGCCGTCCACCGCTGCCGGAGGGGTGTCTGAGGATTGGGCTGTGACGCTGGCAGCCATCGCGGGCGCACCGAACAGAACCACAAAACCGAAGATCAAACTGATGTGTTTCATAACGTCCTCCTTACCTCAGCGACGTCAAGGTGCCCATCATGTCGTCCGAGGTCTGGATGACCTTGGAGTTCATTTCGTAGGCGCGCTGGGCTGAGATCAAATTGGAAATTTCTTCCACAGCATTAACGTTGGAGGTTTCCAGGAAACCTTGCAAAATGGTGCCATAACCGGTGGTTCCAGGGGCAGCCGTGGTGGCGTTGCCCGAAGCCGGGGTTTCCAGATACAGGTTTGAACCAATGGATTCGAGCCCCGCATCGTTGGCGAAAATTGCAGTTTGGATTTGACCGACGTTGGAATAGGCCACCTGACCATCCAGCTTCACCAGCACTTCGCCCGATGTGTTGACGGCAACGTCNACGGCGTTGTTGGGAACCGTAATGTTGGGCAGCACCGGATAACCGTCATGGGTCACGATGGCGCCGTCNGCATTCAGCTGGAAGGTGCCGTCACGGGTGTAGCCCGTGTCGCCGTTGGGCATCTGAACCTGAAAAAATCCACGACCCTGGACCGCTAAGTCAAAGGCGTTGTCGGTGGGGTTCAAGTTGCCCTGTTCGTGGATGCGGTAAACGGCCGCAAGCTTCACGCCCAAACCAATCTGTACGCCGGACGGAACGATATCGCCCGCATCCGAAGAGGTGGAGCCGACACGACGCAGGTTTTGATACAGAAGGTCGTGAAATTCCGTGCGACGTCGCATAAAGCCGGTGGTGTTCATGTTGGCGAGGTTGTTCGATACAACTTCGACGTTGCGCTGTTGTGCCAGCATACCTGTTGCTGCAATGCTTAACGATCTCATGGTTCCCGTCCTTTCGCTCTTTGGCGTTTTAAGCTTGTGTCCCGGAGGCCCAGATTGTGTTTGGGGGCCTCAACGGTGAATTAGGTGTTGCCGAATTTGGCCAATTCACCGATGGCCTTGCGAATACGCTCGTCTTCTTTGTCCATCAGGGTTTGCACCCCTTTGTATTGACGGCTCACCTCGATCATGCGGGTCATTTCCATGACACCCTCGACGTTGGATTTTTCCAGAGCGTTCTGGACCACGTCAGGCTTCGCAGCAGGTTGTGGTGTTGCCGTCGTGGTGTAGAGGCCGTTGCCGTTGGGGACAAGGTCTTGGCCATTTTCAAAGACGACAACTTGCAGTTTGCCGACCTGGCCGTTTTGCGTGGATATGGTTCCGTCGCCGGTCACGGTGATGGTGTTGTCTTCGGGGGCAAAAAAGAGCGGCGTCCCGGCGTCGGTCAAAACCGGCAATCCCGACTGCGTCACCAATTGACCGGTGCTATCGAGGCGGAAGCTGCCGTTGCGGGTGTATTGCTGGGCCCCGGTTTGGTCTTGGACGACAAAATAACCATCGCCATGGATGGCGATGTCCAGGGGATTGCTGGTTTGCTCGATGGGACCTGCGTTTAAGTCCCTATACGAGGCGACGTCACGGGTGAAGGCCAGTTTTTGGTCGGCGATGAAGTCACCGGACTTGGACCGCTCCAAATGGTCAACGAACATCACCCGCTCAGTTTTGTAGCTGGTGGTGTTCATATTGGCCAAGTTGTTGGCGATGGTGCTCAATTCCCGGCGTAACGCCCCTTGGCGTGACAACGCAATATATGATGTTGTTTCCATCTGTCTTGCCTTTGGTTCTGATCGTGTTCCGCTTGGCTTTATGTCCCTGCGTGAGCAGAGCTGCCTTTGCCATACCTATATGCAGGGACTGTGCCAAAGTATAAAATCGTTTAATAACAAGCAGATAGATTGTTTGTGAGGGGCGTGTTTTGGGGGCAGAAAGGGGGTGTCGGCAGGCCATGCCCGGCAGAACTTGCCGTTTTTGTGCCCGGAGGCGTAGGATGGCTAAAGGACGGTTGAGATCCGGATTCGCACCAAAATCAGAAACCGGGGCGCTGAAGTGCCTTGGACGCATAGGGGAGAACCCCTTGGTTTTGTTGAAGAGATCAACCCCTTGTTAACCATCCGCACCGTATTGTAATGAGCTGAGGTATCTTAAGGCTCTGCTCAGGTACGGGCTGGGACGCAGGTGGGAGCTTCATGTGCGTGTGCCATGTAAGCCCTGATTGAACGAGTGAACGCAAGACGCGGAGACGGCATGGCCGACGAAGAGCCAGAAGAAGATCTAGACGACGGCGATGCCGAAGGCGAGGGGGAAGGCGGAGAAAGTGGCTCCGGTCGGAAGCGCTTGCTGATCGTCGTGGCTGCTGTGCTGGTACTGATCTTGGGTGGTGCCGCCGCAGCCTATTTCACCGGTCTTTTGCAGCCGGTTATCGATATGCTGTCCGGTGGAGAAAATGCGGTTCATGCCCCAGAAGGGGATCAAGCCAAGGTGATCTCCGGCGATGCGGTTTTCTACGATTTAGAAGAAATGCTGGTGAACATCAACACGGGTGGGCGAAAGTCGGTTTATTTGAAAATTCGCGTCAGCTTGGAATTGGAAACCCCCAGTGATATTGCCGTCGTGGAACAAATGATGCCGCGTATCGTTGATAACTTTCAAATCTACCTGCGTGAGCTCAGGGTTGAAGACTTAAAAGGTTCGGCCGGTATGTATCGGTTGCGGGAAGAATTGTTGAAACGTGTTAGCGTGGCCGTGGCTCCCGCCAAGGTCAACGACGTATTGTTTAAGGAAATGCTCGTCCAATAGGGCGGGTAAAGGTTAGGCAGAGATCATGACTGCGCCCGGTGACGACGTTGACCAAGATGCCATGGCGGATGCCTGGGCTGCCTCCATGGGCGGAGATGATGCCGGTGATGGCGGCGGCGGCGGTGATGATGGGGACGATCTCGCCGCTGAATGGGCTGCCATGCTGGATTCTGGCGATGGCGGCGGCGGTGGCGGCGGCGGCGGTGCCGCTCCACGTGAATCCACCCGCGTTCTCAACCAAGATGAAATCGATAGCCTGCTCGGTTTTGACGATGAGCAAGGCGACGGCGATCAAAAATCAGGCATTCAGGCCATCCTCAATTCGGCCCTGGTGTCTTATGAACGCTTGCCGATGCTGGAAGTCGTTTTTGACCGTCTGGTGCGTTTGATGTCGACGTCGTTGCGCAATTTCACCTCCGACAACGTCGAAGTGTCGCTCGACAACATCACCTCAATTCGCTTCGGCGACTATCTGAACTCCATTCCCTTGCCGGCCATGTTGTCGGTGTTTAAGGCCGAGGAATGGGATAACTACGGTCTTTTGACGGTGGACTCCTCACTGATTTATTCCATTGTGGACGTTTTGCTGGGCGGACGCCGCGGTACGGCGGCGATGCGTATTGAAGGCCGTCCTTATACCACCATTGAACGGTCCTTGGTCGAACGCATGGTGCATGTGGTTCTGTCCGATTTGTCGGGGGCGTTCGAACCGTTGTCACCCGTGACGTTCCGGTTTGATCGCCTGGAAACAAATCCTCGTTTTGCAACGATTTCAAGGCCTTCCAACGCCGCCATCGTGGCTCGCTTGCGCATTGACATGGAAGATCGTGGGGGCCAGATGGAGTTGATGCTGCCCTATGCGACCCTGGAACCGGTTCGCGAGTTGCTGCTGCAAATGTTTATGGGTGAAAAATTTGGTCGTGACAGCATCTGGGAAACGCACTTGGCCGAAGAGCTGTGGATGACCGAGGTTGAACTGGAAGCGGTTCTCGATACCCAAACCATGCGCTTGGGCGATGTCTTTGATATGAAAAAAGGTTCGCACATCGATCTTGGGGCAACCCCGCAATCGCAAGTCATGCTATTATGCGGTGATGTTCCCATGTATCTTGGGCGTATGGGGCGAAGAGGCGATCAAATCGCCATTCGAATTGACGGTCGTTATGAAAAACCGAAAATTGATTGATGACAACCCAAAGAGGGAAGGCGTGAAAGCGCTCGTGAGGTAAACGTGCAAATTGCGTTCATACTTAACGTTATCGTCGCGCTGTTGTTGGTGCTGACGATCATTTATGCGGTGCGTCTGAATCAGCGTTTGGCTCAATTGCGTAACGACAAAAACGAGCTTCAAGAACTTGCCAGGATCTTTGCCGAAGCCACCGACAAGGCTCACGACAGCATCCGCGAACTCAAGGGGTCAAGTGATGCTTTGCAAGCCGAAGTGGATAAGGCCGCGGTGTTGCGCGACGATCTTGCCTTTTTGGTGGAGCGCGGATCACGCGCCGCAGACCAGATGGCCTCCGCTGGCCGCCCGGCGAAGACCTTTGGTCAAGATCGGATGCAGGGCAACGATCGGGATCGGGATGATGAAATTGAAGATGACGGTCGTCTGATTGAGCAGGCCATTCGCGCCGCTGCCGCCCCCCAAGGTGGCGGTCGGGCAAATGGTCGACCAGAGAGGACCACCGACAGAACGCTGGCCAGAACGCCGGAACAATCCCCCCCTCAACGGGCCGGGGGCAATATGTTTGCCCCTAAAAACAAGCCGTCCAGGCCTGAAAACGCGGCCGATCAATCTGTTTCAAAGCCGCGTGTGAGCGGTGGGCACCCTGAACCTCTTTCGGGTCAATCTCGTTCTGGCCAACCCCAGTCTCAGGCCGTTTCCGGTGCGTCGCCCCAGCGCTTGGGCGGGGGCTTGGGTGGCTTGAAGCCAAACGACAAATTGTTGGGTGATCGTTTGCGCGCCGACGAACCTGGTTCCATCGGTGATACAGACGCCGCACGTGAGTTGCTTAAAGCGCTCAGTTCGATGAAGTGATGTGAGCTAAACCACGGATATGGCATAAAAAGCGATGAGCATCGGTAAAATAAACCCCATTCGGCGCCCGGCGCATTCGGAAGATCAGGGCGTTCCTGATTTCGATTTTGACGATCAGCTCCGCAAAGAACCCAGCTTTTTGCGCCGGGTGGTGGTGAAAATTCGTCTATTGCCGATGGTGATCTTTTTTTGCACGCTGACGCTGACGGTCCGTGTGGGCGATATTTGGGATGGTTTCGACAGTTTTTTCAATGGCACGGTTTCAGTCAGCAGCACCGAAGCGATTGGGCAAACCGCCGCGCAAACACCGCCAACCGACGCTTCCGTACCTGCACCAGGAGCGGTTCCGTCTGAATTGCAGGTCAACGGCCAACCAGACGGAGGGGCTGCGGATACGGGGGGCGGAACCAGTGGCGGCAGTGGCGGAGGGATGAGCGAAGAAGATCGTGCCGCCGTCGCCGCAAGGATGCTGGCGGATGATCCGACCTTGTTGACCCAATCGGAAATCGATTTGTTGCAGAAATTGGCTGAACGGCGCGTCGAGATTGATTCACGCGGTCGTGAGCTGGAAACCCGTGAAGCCCTTTTGGCGGCTGCGGAATCAAGGATTGACCAAAAAATATCTGATTTCAAGGCCTTGCAGGCGACGATTGAGAGCCTCATTAAGACCTATGATGACCAGCAAGACGCTAAATTGATGAGTTTGGTGAAAAT
>JGI10211J34971_10000967_pt1 | contig 23908 bp, 12 predicted proteins | sample Etolagsediment_FD_34971 | JGI IMG/M metagenome (IMG submission 34971)
GACAGTGGAGCTGATTGAAGTATCGAAAGGATTGGTTGTGCTAATCTCTCCATAAGTGTCAGGATGAGCATAGAAAGTATAAGCAGCATTATTCCTAAGAATAGCATGAGTCCCTGCTGGAATATTCACACCATACTCAACAATACCTTCAGGGCTTGCTACAATCTTCTTGCCAATCACCTCAGGCATTGTAGCTTGTAGGAAATCATCAACTCCGTCACTGTCTAGATAGTAACCATTTGTGCCACTAGCTAGGATAGGTCTTGCTGTGCTTGTTTCTTGGTATGCGTGGTTACCTGGGAGTTCTTGGACCCTTACATTATCTATGATGGCTGATGCTGCTACATTATACGATGCGGCTACATACAAATCAGTCCCGTCTGCTACCCATATCCCACTAAGTCCTATTCCTGTCGTAGTAAATTTAATTTCATTAGCAAGGGACGGCGTGCCTAAATAAACAGAAACAGTGTGAGATTTCTCAATAACATCTATAGTTACTTTATAAGTTTTTCCTACAGTTAGCTTACCAGATTGCCTCGGCGAATCTGTTATACTGGCGCCATTCCTATTTATTACCGCTTGACCGTTATCCCAAGTAAAACTTAGGGGGCTGTTTGTAGTCCAACCACTTACATCAGTATCAAAAGTCCCATTGCTGACAACAGTATTCCCTAACTGCAAGCCTCTAGATTTGTCGAGGATTAGACCAACAGGTTGCCCAACACCAGTTACCGGAATCGAGCCAACGTAATCCTCAAACATTGTATCAAAGTCGGAAGGATCATACCAAGCTCCCACATCTCCGCTAAAGAACAGGGGAGCAATTGTGGAGTCTAGTTGGGCTTCTGCTGTTGGTGTCTTTGTGTTTACAGTCCAACCTCTATCGGTAAGTGCTCCGCTTGCTGCAACACCCCAATAGCTTGGTGGTTGCATGTTTGTGTAGCTCAGGGTTAGAGTTCCTGCACTTGTATTAGCGTTGTTGATACTTACAATTACATTGTCAACACTTTGAGTGTTTAGTTTGGTTGCGTTAAACGTGTTTGAGAAGTTTACTGTGCCAGATGTATTATCGAACACTCCGGCTGGGAAGTGCTCAAGATTATTGCAATACTCCCAAGTTTGGCTTAAATTTGTTGCTGATCTACAATCAATTTGAGGGAAGCTAGAGAGCTGAGTGCAAGTATGCCAAGTTCTAAACAGATTAGTTACTTGGCTAGTGTTAATTAATGGAAAACTAGTAAGGTTATTACACCCAGCCCAAGTATACTGCATACTAGTTGCTTGGGTTGTATCAATCCAAGGGAAACTTGATAGGCTAATGCAGGAGTTCCAAGCCTGATCAATCGCAGTCACTGCACTTGTATTAATTACAGGGAAGCTAGATAGATTAATACAAGTTTCCCAAGCTCTCTGCATATTAGTTACTTGACTAGTATCAATCCAAGGGAAGCTAGAAAGACTTCGACAATCTCTCCATGCGCGATTCAGATTGGTAGCTGCGCTAGTATTAATCTCAGGAAAGCTAGAAAGACTCTGACATCCATCCCAGGTTAGATAAAAATTAGTTGCTTTACTTGTATCAATCCAAGGAAAGCTAGAAAGATTTCTACAACCTCCCCAAGCGTAAGATATATTAGTTACTTGGCTTGTATCTATTGCAGGGAAACTAGAAAGATTGACACACCCAGCCCAGGAAGCATACATACCTACCACTTGGCTTGTATCAATCCATGGGAAGCTTGAAAGGCTAGTGCAGTTGTTCCAAGCTTGTTGCACAGTAGTGGCTGCGCTTGTATTGATTGCGGGGAAGCTAGAAAGACTAGTGCAACCCATCCATGTTTGTGTAAATTGAACAGTTTTACTTGTATCAATTAATGGGAAGCTTGAGAGGCTAGTGCAACCAGCCCAAGCAGCAAACGTGTATAAAACGTTACTTGTATCAATCAGTGGGAAGCTACTAAGACTGTAGCAATAACCCCAAGCATATTGTAAAGTAGTTGCAGCGCTTGTATTAATAGATGGGAAACTCCTAAGATTAGGGCATTGATACCAAGCAGTAGACAGGTTAGTTACTTGACTAGTATCAATCAGTGGGAACTCTGTAATCCAGTCTGCATTTCTCCAGTATTGGTAAAGATTAGTAACACCACTATAAGCACTTGCACCGTATGGGCCTGCGCCACGAGCAGCAAAGTATTGGTCAAGTGCTCCAACCTCAGGGGAGACCATTGGAGTATCTGTAATGATACCACCAACAAGTTCTCTAGCAAATGAGTAGGTCACACCTGTTGTATTCGTGCCTAGAGCATAAGTTCCTGAAGGAATTGCAACACCATATGCAACTGATCCTTCTTCTGTTGGGATGTATGCTGTTCCATTGAATCCTGATACTTCTACTAAGAGTCTGTCATCTACTCCGTCAAAGTCTAGATGATAGTCTCCTGCTGAACCTTGTAGAACTGGTCTTGCTGTGCTTGTGCTTTGGTATGCGTGGTTTCCTGGGAGTTCTTTTACAGAGATGTTGTCAAACTCTGCTACTGTATTTTCAGGTGTCCCTACAACAAGTTGCACTTTGTATGAAGCACTTCCTAATGGAGCATAACCATAAGCTACAAGCTCTGTAAACTCACTAGATGTTACACCTTGGCCTTGACCAAACACAGTTCCTCCTTGAGTAAGGAGTAATATGTTTGCCGACCCTCCGCCAGAAACTACGCGGCATCTACAAGTAACTTTATACCATCGCCCCCCACCTTCAGATAAAGCAAAGGTCTGTTCAACTCGTCCGGTAGATGAAGATCTTACTTGCTGTAAAACCCCATTGTTCCACGACATTGTTCCGTTCGAAACATTTGTCCAACCACTTGTGTCTGTATCAAAATCCCCATTGAAAACAAGCTCCTCACCAAGCACCAACCCTTGAGACTTGTCAAGCATCAATCCAACAGGTTGACCCGCAGCACTTACAGGAATCGTTCCAGCAGAATCCTGATACAAAGTCGTCAAATCATTCACATCATACCAAGCAGCATCTCCACCACCAAAGAAGATAGAAGATACAATCACATCCTCGCTTGGAGTCTTTGTGTTAACAGTCCAATATCTTGATTGGAGTCTGTGCTTGGCGTAAACACCTCCGACTCCTGGTGCTTGCATTGCTCCGAGGGACAGTTCTAATGTTCCGCTCGCTGTATTTGCATTATTGACACTTAGGAGGATATTGTCAACACTTTGAGTATTCAGTTTTGTGCTAATGAACGCAGTTGAGAAGTCTGTGGTTCCTGAAGTGTTATCAAATACACCTGATGGGAAGACTTCTAGGCTTGTGCAGTTACTCCAAGTTATAGATAAATTAGTTGCTGATCTACAGTCAATTTGTGGGAAACTGCTTAAGCTGTCGCAATACTGCCAAGTTGCACCGAAATTAGTCACTTGACTAGTATCAATTGATGGGAAGTTTAATAGATTTATACCGTAAAACCAAGTTCTAATCATGGTAGTTACTTGGCTTGTGTCAATCCATGGGAAATCAGGGAGACTTGTGCAGCTAAACCAAGTATAGTCCATGGCCGTAACTGAGCTTGTATTAATTTGTGGGAAGTTAGTCAGGGAGTTACATGAGTGCCAAGTTCCGTAAAGATTAGTTGCTTGACTTGTGTCGATTAGTGGGAAGCTAGAAAGACTATTGCAGTTATACCAAGTATTCTGAAAGGCGTAAGAGTCACTTAATTTACTTGTGTCAAGTAGCGGGAAGCTAGTTAGATTTTGACAGTTATACCAAGCAGCAGTCATTCGAGTCACTTGGCTTGTATCAATTGGTGGGAAACTTGAAAGACTAATACATTCTCGCCAAGGACTATCCATATTAGTAACTTGGCTTGTATCAATCAGGGGGAAACTTAAAAGGTTTCTACAATAATACCAAGCCAAATTAAGAGTAATAGCTTGGCTAGTATCAATCAGAGGGAAGTCCGTAATCCACTCAGCACCTCTCCAATAATAGTTAAAATTAGTAACACCCTGATAAGCATTAGAACTTACAGCACTTGCACCACCCTCAATGAAATACTCGAATGCAGTTGAGATCTCCTCCTCTGACATTGAATTATTTCTTACCAACATTCCAAGAAGATCGTCATTGAATGAGAAGGTTACGGAGGGACTGTTTGTTCCGATAGAGAATGTGCCTGAAGGAATTGAAACACCGTATGCGGCTGTTCCCAATACATCAGAAATAACTGCTGTTCCTCTTACCTGTCCTGGAACCTCTACTAGAAGTCTGTCATCTACTCCGTCAAAGTCTAGGTAGTATGAACCATTTGTTTCTCTTAGTGTTGGTCTTGCTGTGCTTGTTGGTTGCTTGGCATGGAATCCATATACTTCCTTGAGTGAGATATTGTCGAAGGTGTTTGGGTAGACTGGAGGAAGTGGGAGTCCTGATACACCTGACTTGGTTCCAAGGTAGTATTCTAATGTTGTGATTTCTTCTGAGGTTAGGGTTCTGTTTACTCCGATATAACTGTAGATGCGTCCGTTTAATACCAAAGAAGTGCTTGGGGCTGAATGCCTACCACCTAAAGTTATCCCGTTCCAACCATGCGATCCAGTATTTGTTGTTGTTATTAAACTTCCGTCGCTTCTCAGGGTTGAGTTTGGAGAATTAAATTGCGTGAGAAGAACGTTTGGGTTAGTTGTGGCTGAGTATGCTGGAGGAAGAATTGCCCCAGAATACCATTTGATGTTAGCGCCTTCCACGTAGGCCACGTGCCTGTTTGTTCCATCTGCACTATCGAAGATGTTTTGAGTGCCAGCAGTTGAATTTAGCTTATAAGAAACAGAAATTGAATTGGGCTGTGCTTCAACAGAAGCAAACGTCGCCGTTTTCATCCAATCATCCACCCCATCAAAGTCCAGGTAGTAAAGACCATTAGACTCTTGAAGAACAGGTCTTGCAGTGCTTGTGGATTGGGTTGCGTGGTTTCCTAGGACCGCTTTGACAGAGATATTGTCAATGGCTGCTGTCGTGCTTGTCCCGACTGAAAAGAATATAAGGGATTGGTTAGCTGCAACTCCCGTGCAGGTATGCACTCCAACGGTGGAAAATACACCGTTTGCCGCACCGCTGCCCAAGCCAACCTTTATTGCGCCTTCAGAGATTGAGGTTATTTCAAACTGAACCGTGTAAACTTTGCCAATGTCCAGAAGTAGTGTTTTGTAGATCCCAGTATCAGGGACCACTCCTGGGTAGTTTGCAACTCCACCAGATATGGTTATGCCTGGGCCTTTTATCCACCAACTGTCCGTATCAAATGTCCCATTAGTCACCAGCTCAGGACCTAGCTCCAACCCCTTACTCTTATCAAGCATCAATCCAACGGGTTGACCTGCACCTGTGACGGGGATAGTGCCTGCTGAGTCCTCAAACAATGTGGTGAAATCAGAAGGATCATACCAAGCACCTTCCTCACCACTTGCGAATAGATCTGAAATAGCGTCGTCGAAAGATTGGGGATTGTTTAGAGTAACATAAGTAGTGGGACCAGGAGCTACGAAGTGCTTTCTCACCTTGTTTGAGCCAGCATCTACACTGATTGGTGTGATGTCGTCACTGCCTGAAGTTGTTCCGAGCTTCATGACAAGACCACTAGAACCTGCGTTAACATCGCCTTCAAGCAAGTAAAGTTTACCTGCAACGGATGAAGCGGCTGCTTGTGTTAGTTCTCCAGAAGATAAGACTAAACTATTTAAACTAACAGTGTAGAGGGAATTACCTGTATCAATCCAATACTGAGAGCTTGCCGAAAAGATTCCGTTTCTAAGTAACTCTGGGCCTTCGTCTTCGTCCTGAGCTTTATCAATAATAAAGCCTACAGGCTGACCTACCCCCGTAACAGGGATCAGCGCATCAGCATCTTGAAACATCTTTTGAAGCTCTATACTCTTCATATTTTTATCCTAAAGTATGTATTATCCAAACCAGAATCCAAAGTTTAATCCTTCTAATTCTCCCTCAAGAGGCACCGTCGGGACTTCAGAGCCTGGCGTTGTTGCTTCTTGGATTCCTTCTCCTGGATCATCTGAATCAAATCTAATGGAAACATACTGACATGTATTATTATCTATTTCTTCAACAAACCAATTGGGATTAAATCTATAGCTTAATCTACTACCACCACTGGGTAAATTAATATAAGAACTCTTAGTTGAACTTCTTCCTAAGGGGCCTTCCGTTCTATCTTTTCCTGCAATCTGATTAAAGAATCTAAAAATAGTCCTGATATCAGCAGGAGAAAGATCTAATTTTTTGTAACTACACAGAGGATGAGTCATTCTATGAAGAAGATCTGGGTCTAGTTCTATTCTAGTGTAATCCCACAATACCTCATTTCTTAATGAAAGTTCATCTAGTAGAATAAACTTATCAGAGTTATCAATTGTTGGAAGCATGAAGACTTCAACATAATAAGTTTGATCTAACCTATGAACCTGTCCTTGATGTTTATAATAAGCGTCAGGGACTATTAGTTTCTTGCACTTATTATAGGTATTAAATTTAAGTTCTTTTGTTGAGAAGTAATTTTCAGTAAACTGAGTTATGGCTCTATCTACACTACCTGAAACAGGTGCTCTACATGGTCTTAGTAAAGAAGAAACATCTCCAATATCAGGATCATCAAACTGAATGATATGAGCTAACTCTGAAAGAATTTTTTCTTTTGTTACATCTTGATAGTTTAGTAACTCCCATTCACCTGAATTATTGAAGTGCCAAGAATGTTGATTATTTTCAGCTTTTGTATGGATCCAAATTCCTAAACGAGAATCAGTTAAAAGAGATCCATCATCTAAAGCTGCTAAACCTTTGATACTTAGTCTAAACTCATGATCAGGGGTTAGGAATGAGTTATCTCTATGATCTCCATAAGCTTCAGATAAATTAGAACCTTTAATAGTAAATCGCAGTCTAGGGAGGCCATCAATAGCCTTCAGCTTAAGGAGAGGATTATTGAATGCGTATGAGTCTCTGGCAGAGGTTATATCATATAGAGTAAATTCATTTAGTCTGGATGCTCTTGCTGTATGAATTATCTCAACGTTAGACATGATACCCGAGTTTATTAACTCTATTGTTTCACTAAATTCGCTAATTGAAGAAGCGATTAAAGATGATGGATGAGTATAAACAAAAGTATCATACGCTGAAATAGAGGACGCATCTCCAGAGAAATATAGAGATTGTAGAGTTAATCTTGTAGTATCTTGAAGATTTCTTGCATAGAGATCATAATTACCGCGCTCATCTAGCTTACTGTTATGTAAAATACTTCCATAACAATGAGTTAATATATTAGCCTTATTTAGATCATCACTGTATCCTGGGAGGGGGTGATAGTTAAATGCTGAGGTGTAAATATTAAATAGTCTATGAATTTTTTGTCCAAATGTGTAGCTTCTATATTCATCTAAAGAGCTAAGTAATGTATTACAAGCGAGGAGAGAGTTTGCGATAGAACCAGAAACATTTTTCCAAAACAAGCTGCTGGAATATAGCTCATAATTATCTTCTACAATTTTCTGTGCTTCTCTTTTAATTTTTTCTTCTTCAATTCTGTAGATTAGATACATGAATGGGTCTAGATCTCCACGATCTAAATACATAGTTGATCCATCTTCATCATTAGCTAATGAATTATAACCCCGTGTCTTTAAAGTAGCTGAAGTGTAGTATCCATAATAAAAACTATCGTTTGTTGTATTGCATCTTTCTAATATTGGATCAATACTTGATATAAGAGAAGAGCACCCACCGTCAGCAAACGCAGACACAAAACTCATAGATGATGGGATAAGGCCTAATGTGATGAGATTTGCGTCTGATGTAGACGTGAAGCCTCGGATTGCGCTATCTAAGAATACAGGTGGATTAAAGCCTGTTCTGTCGTAATAGCCATTAATATTTAAAGATGATCTATAGTTTCTTCGTCTGAATGTATTTCTTGGCTGGCTTGTATACAAACCAGAGGTGTAGGGTCCATAAGTAAGAGAAGTATACTTGTCTCGTGCTAACTGTTCTGTAAATTGAGAAGCTCCTCCAAGGAAATCTACTCCTCTATCTTCGTAGTTTGATATAACTAGGCTACGGCTTGCGTTCTCCAAGTTATCTACTGAATCAAAGAATAGCAGGGAGAATAAGGTCCCGTAAGCAGTATCGTAGGTGCTAGAAGCAGAAGCTACAACTTTAAAGTTAGGTATCGAGTGTGCGGGAGAGAATCTCTTAGCTACTTTTGCAGCAATCAAAATCACTTGCTTAGAATCTGACTCGTAACTTACTTTAGTAAAATCAAAATCATTTGCCCTGAATGCGAGGTAGAAGTGAGATGATTTACCGTTCCATAAACTTAAATACTTCTCCCTCTCATCTCCAATGATCTCCAACATAGTGTCGAAGTTTGGAGGTAGGGACATACCAGAAGCAAACATCAACCAAGAATTCTCTTCTCGAATCTCGTCTTGAGAGTCCAATGTATTCTCAAGGATGTAACTACCAACCTTATCTGCAAAGCCCTCTTCGACCCCAAAGCAAACCAGTTGATCTACGAGGCTGATTACAAAGTCAGGAGTTATACCACAGTTTAGGTAATAGGGTATTTCTTCAAATGGTGGGATAGGATAATTGCGGCCTCGATAGTTAAACTCAAACAGATTTGAGTTTCTAGGGAATGGCCTGCCACCAAGTCTGAATAAGTCTGGGTAATCCTCGAAAAGGTTGAGCAGAATTCTATCAACAGCAAGTCTAATGTTAGTCTCGAAATTTTGCCTGTCGTATTTGAAGATGTTTAAATCAGAAGCAGTTCTCTGGGTCCAAGTATCAAATCCTTTGAATAGTTTTGATTCAGTAGCCAAAGCATACATAATTAAGAATGGTATATATGACTCCCATAACTCAATAATGTCTGACGATATCTCTACAACTCCCTCAGTAAATACTGAGTTGATGGCCGTCTGAATACTTTGTTTGGTTCCTGTCTTTTTGTATAGATCTACTGCATTATAAAGCTGTAGTCTCCACCTATCTGGATCTGAGCCTAGTAAATCCCAACCAATCAAATAAGCTAACTCTTGCAGATACTCATCTGGGCAGTCTTGGAGGTCATATAGGACTGCTAGTTTATCTACGTCGTTCTGTGCATCTGCAAAAGAGAACGAGAAAGCTTTTAATAGTCTCCAGAACGGTCCGTTAGATAGTTGCTCTTTCTCGTATTGGCCTAGCTGCTCGAAGATCGACAGTGAATCGAGTAACTTTGTATCAAATTTACTAAAGTATTCGTTCGAATAGATAACTTCGTTTATCGTCTTTAGTTTTTCAAGTTGTTGTGTTCCACTCGTGTAAGTAGTCGTGCCTCTTCTAAACTCACTTGGAATGTAACCGGAAAAAGATTCATTCTTCCACAGATACTCCGTTAGGCAGTTAATGCCATCAACTAAAGTTAATTCCTCGCCCTTATAGAGTTTAGTTACAAAGTAATCTGATACAATGGAAGATGGTTGAGTTGATTGGGTATTACCACTAGCTAAGAAATAAAACCAACCTAAAGTCTGGGTAAGGTCGTCTTGCTCAAAAATTTCTGCGAAACCATTTGTTTGGATTTTTGGTATTAAATCAGTATCAACATACTCTTTAAATGAGGCAGAGGTAGAAAAGTTTGAGAACGATTTGCTATCTTTTATTAATATATTACGAAAAAATTCGTAAGGCTTAACATTAGTATAATTAGTTTGCTTTACGAAAAATGGAGCAATTGCTGATAAACTATTAATCGCAGGAAAGAGCGTCCCAGCGGAAACCTCAATAATAGAAGAGATATTATTAGCTATATTGATATGAGATTCTACTACATTATCTATTAAGCTATCAACTTTACCAAAATTGGCTATGTCATCTTCCAGATATAATCTAGGTATTAGCAGTTCGATAACTTCCGAGAAGTTTCTCTTACTATAAGTTTTTCTCGGGTTATTAAACTTTCTGCTGCTCATTATACTCTGGTTACGTTAATGGTTAGGTTATTGAGTTGAATAATTTCATTAAAATCAACTTTCACTACCTCTGGGTAGTTATCTACAGTAGCGAAGATAACATAGTCATTTTGGAAAATTGTTCTTGCTAAGTCTTGAGGGTTAAATTCTTGGCCGAACTCTCTATTACCAATATTCATGTAATTAACAATTATATCTCTAATTTCTGTTTTAATAATTTCTTCCTGTTCTCTAATATCTCTATCAATTCTAGCAGTGATGACTAAATCTAGAGTTCTTATCAAACCATCTACTACTATCACCTCATCCGTTAACATTTTTTTTGGTTCGATCGCCTCAAGTAGTTGCTTTTTAAATGTTGGGGTAGCTTTTCTAAGTTGCGTGTTACTAGCTCTCTCTAACACATAAATATCAACTATGTTCGCAGATGAAAACGCACGCCTTACTGATGCGGTAGCTTTTCCTACTGAGCCGTAATTAGAGATGAAGCTATTAGTAAAGCTTGCATAATCTTGTAGAGTTACAAGTCGATCCTGCCTTCTGAACGTGAGACCTGCATACTTCTTAGCATTTTCTACTGTCTCGACATCGGACCCTCCTGTAGCTAAAGAGGTATTTTCGAGAATAGCATTAGCTGTTGTTAAACCCACACGAGCCGAAATTGGGGCGTTTATCACTTCAGGTGCGATGTTGCCTCGGGTGCCTCCACCAACTCTGTAAGTAACGACATAGGTGTCTGTTGCATTAGGAGATATTCCTACCCTATTATCACCAAAAACTAAAATTCCGTTAAAATCGTCGTCACTAACTATTTGGAATGTTTTATCTGACGGACCAGATGCAAAATAAATATTATCCACTTGACGATAGGTGCCACTAGTGGTTGTTTGTCCTGAAACAAATACCTGAACAGATCCTTCTACAATAGGACCTACGTCTAAATCAATTGTCTTAATTCCGGGGCCTCCCCCGAATAGACCAGTCTTTCTAACGAAAGAACCTTCCAAAAGAACTAAATTATCATGAACTTTAGCAACGCCTTTATCTCCACCATCACTTGCATCACTTGCTTCTATCTCTTGGAGAATAATTGAAGTGTCCTTATTTGGCAGATCAACAAGACCATTAGTAACTTTATACAATGTGTATGTAAGAGGTCTGGAGTCTTCTGGGGAAGTTATGGTTACGGTTCTTTGTGAGAACGGAATTTCTATAAATTGTTGTTCACCGGAGTATGGGCTCACGCTAAAGGTTAGTCTAGCATTTGCTGCTGCGCTGATAGGTCCTTTCAACCTAACGCCCACAAGCTCTAGCAGCTTTTTAACATTATTTCTTATTTTAGACGTTCTTAGGAAGTTTTCGTTTGCTAAAAAGTCTGCTTTCATGCTGGTCGTGGCTCCGACATAAGCAACTAAGTCGATGAGCATGACTCCTAGATCAGACTCTACGAAATTGTTATAGTCTAATGGATAAACAGCTTTGATGTAGTTAACTAAGTTAGCTCGCAGGGTATCGAAGTCTGTCCCAGCAAAATCTATTAAATTAGATTTTTTGGTGGAGCTAATATCAATTAACTTTAAGAAGTCTGAGTTTACTGTTCCGCTAAATGTCATAATCTAACACCCACTTCAAAAGTAGATTGAGCATCTCCTCGCAGTTGGCACCACAAAGAAATTTTAACTCCAGGAATACTCAAATTACCTGTTTCTTCGAAAGAAGAAATTTTTATTTTTAGTATTTTTACATTAGGCAGATACTTCGTAATAGATCTGACAATCCTCTCTCTGATCTGCTCTTTTAAATCCCCATCTGCTTGCTCAAATAAAAGTGATTTAAGAGAAGCTCCATAATCAGGAGTCATTAGTCTCTCGCCACGTTCAGTTTTTAATATTTGAATAAGGCAACTTTTAGTTGCTTCTACATTAGTGCATTTAGAAAAATAGCCTCTACCATCTCTCGCGATTGGATATTTAAATCCTATGAGATTCGTATACACCTTATTAGTTGTAGAGTTCCTAACTTCGGAGTTAGAAACTAAACCTCTAATCTCTGTTGTTTCTCCTATATTTTTCATAGTGCAATATTTTTATATAGTTTACTTTGGATCGAATAGTTAAATTCAACTTCGGTGCTTGACAAAGGTTTTCTATAGAATTTAGTGCTACCTAGATAACCTCTAAGACCACTAGTAACCCCATTAAATTCTCCGCCCATAAAATTACCGTTCAGAGCCATACCGTCTGTATATCCTCCACCAAGAATCCAAGGGGTAAAGTATTGATTCAGGGTTGGTCCATACTTGAGGGACTCTGGTGCGCTCTGGCCTACTGAGCTAGTATTATACTTGAAGGAATTGCTAAATACAATAGAGGGAAGTCTTGGTGGGGCATACGCCCTAGTCCCAAAAACTTCGCTAATTGAAGATGTGGCTAAAACTTCTTTATCCAGATACAAAATTATCTCATTCTTCTCATAATCTAGAGTAAAAGCTAAATCACAGAATTGCTGAGAAACCTTCCATAATGAGTTACCTGACTCTGTGGTCGAGGAGGCTGGGACAAACATCCCATACCAACCATCTGCGTAACTACAGTCCCTTGTGATGAATCCAATAGAAGTTTCATCATAGCTAATTGTTGGTGCGATTAGGAAACCTGCGGAGGATGCGTCATTAGTGTCAGCAGCGTTTGATGGAAGGGTTTCGTTGGTCCACCGAATATCTCTAGTAAAGCCTACTATTAATCCTCTCGTATACTCAGATAAGTAACGAGCTTGAATATTATTAATATTTTCTGTTCTTATCGTAGCGTTTGGGTGTGTTCCTGTATTTTCACAAGATAAAATTAATCTGTATAGAGAGGAAGCATCATTATTAAACCAACCTGAGTTAGCTGAAAGATCAGGAACGTAAGCCCAAGTTTCGAAACTAGCTCCATTCAAGTCATATAGCCAGTCTTGATATTCTGATGTATCAGGTAATTTAACATAGCTACCTAATCCCGAGATAGAGGTTCCGTTATTCCTAGTGATTCCTTCTAGATAAACAGAAGCAAGGCCATACTTGAAGATATCCTCTTGGGAGCCACCGACTAACTGAGCGTTATTGTAATCATCCGTGCTCACACAGTTCAAGACTGTAAAGTCTGTCCCAGACGGATCTGATATTTTGCTGTTTAAGAAGTTGTAAATTGCAAATAGATTAGATGTGATCACTACATCACTCATACTTAGTTCTGCTGCACTAGCCTCAGAAACACCAGAAGAATCTGTGAGGATAGCTCCGATTCCGATCTCTGGGACTGACAAGAACTCCAGTTGAGAGTCTGCGCCTTCCCAAGCTTTTGACACAGCGAAGGTTGGGTTCAAGGGTAAGACAATGCCCGATACTTCATCTTGACGTAAAACTAAACCTCTTTGCCTATCCAGAGAGAGTGATATGTTGCAGTCCTGTAAGTAAGAGAAGTCATTGATCGGGACTTTCCCTGGGGCGAAGCTTATATTCTTACCGAAAACTTCGTTGACCTTAGTTGCGATTTCAATCTGCTTCTTTCTTCTTCGAATCTTATCTTCATGGTAAGCGACTTCGCTGATAAGAGATTGTTTGAAGTTATCAACAATGGCTTGTGAAGAACCTCCAGAGATAAGTTGATTAATGTAGGAAGATAAGTCCAGAACTCTTTTTTCTTTATTGCCGTGAAGTAATCGTAAGAAGTGATCTTTCTCATAGTGATCCTTTAGTTGTATACTATCATCGACCTTATTTACATCAAATATACTGTTTAACCACTTGTTGAAGCTTTCACTTGAAACTTGATCTCCCTTACCTCCAAGGCTAGGTGCATGATCAAACTTCCAACGATCTGCTGCCTCGATTAAAGTGTCCTTCGATCTAAGGAAGGTCAGCACGGGCTCTAAGCCATCATCTGTTTGTGAATCATAGTATAGACCATCGACACTCAATAGGTATTGTCCTTCTACACTTATTGGAGGTCCAAAGACTAGACGAATAATGTCCTCATCTCCTGGTGCTGGCGGCATTACGGTAAATCCGAAGCCTGAAGGGTCGGACGCTACCATCGGTTCTAAGAATGGGTTTTCAGCTCTTCTTTGGAATTCATCATTTAGTTTTCCTTGTAGAGAGTTTATTGCTTGGATAGCTTTCAGAATTTCTTGCATTTGTGCCCTATATCGGGCGAACTCTGCTTCAGCAAGCTGTCTGTATCTATCAGAGTAATCAGGAGGTAGGTTACTGGCAAAGGGTCCTCCTGGGCCGTTTAGGAACGAGTTAAGGCATTCGATAATCTCTTCTATTTGGGCAATTGCCGTAGTGACATTAGTGTATAGCTGTGCTCCGGCAGCAGCGGCTGCTGAAATAGCTCCTACCATTCCTCCGATTCCTGCTAAAAGTCCATTTAGGCTTGCTAGGGAAGAATCCGAAAAAAATCTAAGAAATCCATTTTCCGTATCAAAACTTAGGATGCCTAGTTTCTCATTAACATAGTTTAATAGTTCAGCAAAAAATTCGTTAGCTTTAGCTGCGGCTTCGTCCGACAACTCGCTAATGAATACTAGCAAAGGTGATGGCAATAAGGCTAACATCTGAGAAGTCAGATTAAGTAAGCACGAAGGCATACCGAAGGTGGTTCCTAATGCACCTAAAGTATCCCCTGAGCCTAATGATGTAGCTAGTTGTCTGAAGTCGAATGCCATGTTAATATTCTTAAGTATATAGATTTTAGCTAGGAACTATTGATTTCTCGTAATCTGTTAATATGACGGGAGGAGTTTCTGCTTTTCTAGCTTCAGGGAGGGGGAGCCTAGTAGAACTACTATAGATAGGTCTTGGGACCTGTTCGTTAACAAAAACTGCTCTACCATCAATAATCGTATTTCCTAAAGGTCCTCCCATATCTAATTGACAACTAAATGGGTTTTTTGGTATTGGACTAACTGCCGCTCTGGTAGTATTATGAAGAATCTCCTCATAAGTATTTATCACAAAGTCCGGTGAATTCCCTAGAGGTCTCGAAAGTAAACCAACTCCAGGGAAGAACGGTTCTGGATTCGTTGGGTAGTTAGTCCCTGCGGTAGCTTTAAATACCTCTCCTGCCTGTATATTGACGTTACCTCTAGACTCAATGTTTACTTCTGAGTCTCCTCGAAGGTTTAGCACGTCACCCTTAATATAGATCTTTCCAGTTAGGGACTTCAAGATTATGGATCCGTCTGAGCTAATTTGAACAATTGCGCCTTGCTCGAATGGTAATGTAGGAGCAGAACCGCGAGCTTTAATCATAACCTTTCCTCTATAGTTTTCCTTGTAAAGTAAGTTTTGATTATCGTAAATGCCAAATGGAGAAAGGATCTTACTTAAAAATCCATGAGTCTTTCCAGCAGTAATATTAACGTCTCGCCACTCACTCTCAATATTAACATTTCCGTATGGAACAAAAAGAGGAGTTCTAAAGGTGCTCATGTCTGAAGCGAACCTAGACATCAAACTGTTGAAACCAATTGACCTGTTTCTTATATTAAGATCTTTTCCATCCTCAATTGTTAAGTTGAGAGAAGATCTTCTAGATATCAAGGACATAGGTCCTGAAGATTTTATGTCTATGGATCGAGCTGCTGGGGGAGGGGGGAATGCAGCAAACTGAGGTGCTGTCTTACCTCTAATTAGTATTCCATCACCTTTCTCATTTTCTAGCCTTACCTCACTACTCGTGGGGCTATCTAGAAAAACTAGCTTCTTCCCAAGGCTGCTCTTTAATTGAACCTTGTAATTAAAGCTCTTCTTATATGCGTGAGAGAATATTAGTTCGTTCCCTATTGGATCTCGAATAACAAATTGTTGAGGAACATCTCGTTTTTCATATAGTTCTTTTGGGACCTTAGATTCTCCGACAAAAGGTCCAGAATGGAGAACTGATAACAGATACCAAGTAGAAGACTCATCTGGCTGTATGATGAGAACTTTCTGTTGGGGGGAGGGTATAGCGAAAAGACCTGCGCCTTTTTTGTTCCCAGTAGCTCCCCACGGACTAGCATAGTGAACCTCGTAGATCTCTGATTCTCTCACTGCGATAAACTTACCCGTAGAGTCAGAGTCAATATTACTTTCGACTGTTACTTCTAGAACTTTCATGCTAGTGTATTTATCTTTTGTAGAACAAATTCGCTCGTAGCTGAATCTTTAGTTATCTTGTGTTTAAGTCCCACAATAACATAACCTCCAGTAATAACACTGTCAAATTGAGATTTTGGATTATATCCAGACAGTTTTAGTCGTTTTGATATTAGTAAGCACGGCTCAGTTAAAAACGCTAGATTAGATACAAAGAAAAAAGGTAGAGTTTTTATTGAAACTCTAAAAGAGTCTTTCTCTATAGATCTAAGCATTCCTCTTAAAACATCTTGAGCTTTTCTACTGGAATTATCCAAAGTAGTGTCTAAACTTAGACCTAATCTATACTTTCTGAATAAGTCAATTATAAAAAGATCGAATTGAGTTTTAAGTTCAGAATTAGTTGTAAAAATATTATTACCAAGTTTTTCTTCAGAACTCACGAGAAGAGCTACTTCTTGGACAATTAAACTATTTTTAAACTTTTGTGATTTTTTAAGATACTCAATAAAATCATTTAACTTTGATAAGTCATTAGGTGTTTGTGCCGTAGATCCTATAGCAATAGTTACTTCTGTCGTTAGTATGGAGTCTATTGCAGTAGCCTTATCAGGAACAAATAAGTTTATGTCAGTTGGAATTCCTAAATATTTGTTATAAGCTTTATAATCATCCACAGTAATACTTAAGACATTACCATTTTCTACATTATGTCTAAAAACAAGCGAGTTAGCTATCAAATTTTTTGTAGTTGAAATATACTCATTATTTTTAACATTTAATGTTTCTAATATATTTTGTAGTGGAGTTAAAGTTTCTTTCTTAGATCCATATAGACTATAATTTTCTTTTTTTAGTTTTTGTTTAATAGAATTTTCAACATAATCTTTAGCTAAGTTATTTACAAAATTAGGATTAGTAATCTTATATACTTCTCCATATAGTAAACTCCTAACTATACTTTTTTTGCCAAATAAAATTAAAGGTTGATTTTTTACTAAATTTAACTCACTTACTAAATCAGGTGATTTTTTTTCTATAAAATCTATAAAAAGATTTACAATTCTGAGATCTGTTTCTCTATACAGCTCACAACGATCATCAAAAATATCTGAATATTGAGCAGTAAAAGCTTCTTCGAAAGCATTGAAAGTTTCTTGGAGCTTCTCTTTAAACTTATCATCAGTCTCTCCATCCTGTCTTCCTATCTTTAATGACGCTGTGATCTGTTTAGAATACTCATTAGCTTTTTCTGCTTGCTGTTGGTATATTGGAGTTATTTGTGTATCAAATGGTATTGTCCGAGCAGTTAATTCAATTGCTGGTATATACTTTTTAATTTTTTCTTCTACGGTGTTAATATACTCTAATGTAGGTCTAGACGCGCCTATTGTTACATCTGGGTCTTCGTCTTGTTTTAATGTAGTTTGATTGAACTTAGCGGACCCGGACGCATCAAAGTTTGATAAAATATCGTCATACACGAATAGGATATTGTTTTGTTGAACAAATACAGACTTCAGGAAGTTCAATACTACTTGTTTTATTACATAGTCTAATCCAGAATATCCTCTGAATAACTTTACAAATTCCTCAAAATTAAATTGATCAGTTTCTTCGTAAACAGTCTCAGGACGAGATAATGATTCTAACTCCATTTCTATGTCTCTAACCTGTTTAGTAGCTTCATCTATCTTAGAATTCAATTTTGTTTGGAGAGTTATTTGGTCTGATTTAAAGTTCTGTAGAGTTTGCTTTCGATCAAAGTATTTTTGTGCTTCTTTTCCTAACTCTGTTACAGCCCCCCCAGAAGGAATTCCTCTCAATCTGTCAGCCTCGATCCTATCCTGAAGCTCTTTAAATGCCTTATTATATTGTTCTTGATATTCTTGTATACCTCTATCAGCCTCAGATATCCTATTATCATAGGCTCTTTTGCTATTTAGGAGATCTTTTACTTTGTATTTTGCTACTTCTAATTTTTCTGAAATTTTAGGTTTATCTGCATCGAACTGTGCTTGAGCTTCCTCAGATTTTCTTGTGGAGTAAGGTTGAACCGCTGCACTAACGGTTAGTGCAGTGGACATATTAATATTTTTTATGCCTTTTGAATACTTACTAAAAATATCATCACTAATCTCATGAATACCAGCAGTAGAAACTAAATTTAGTCTAATGGTCTTTGGTTGATCGTAATCTTGGAAGGATTCAGCGTAGAGTAAAGAGACTACATGGAAGTTCGACCAGTTACTAAGATTAGAACCAGTTCCGAAGGCTAAGTAAAAGGTTCTAACATTTATTAAATCTGTTAAACCTTTTTTAAATATGTCTTTCTCAAATTCTTCGGAAGGATCAAAAAAATCTATTACTATCCTTAATCCTCGTTGTTCTGCATTAGTTCCTAAAATAGAAAACTCAAAATTTAAGATCTCACTAGTATCTGTTGTTAAAAACAACATTGAATCAGACCCTGTTTTATTAAATATGTAATCAAGCTGATTATCAATTAATACTTTTTTAGCGTTTCCTAAGAATGATTCATAAGTTTCTGAGTTAGCAAAAGATGTTGCTACCTCAGGAACATTTGTAAATATTATCTTAGGAATTATTACTTGATTAGTCATTTGGGACTACTACCCTAGATCCTACTCTAAAATCTTCAAACACATCAAACTTCAATGAAGTTAGACATAAATACCAATAAGCTCTGGTGTCCCCGTAAAAAACATCAGCAATAAGGTCGGGGCGGTTTTCATACTCTGGTGGGACTGCTCCTGAATCTGAACCTTTGGTGTCTAAATTTTCGATAAAATTGTCAGCCTTTGAATTGCCGACAATTGTTCGAATAACTTTACCTTTATGATTATAATCATTATAGCCTAAATTATAGTGACTCATGGTAATTGCTCCACGTCTTCTGTGAATCCTGGGGGGACGGATCTAGGGTCGGTTGACCCGTGATTTAAAACTGCTTCCCAACCAGCAACGTTTTCAGAATTTTCTATAGAAACGTATCCGTCAGAATCGTCAGAAATTGGCGAGTAATTTCCAAAGTTACCAACTCTAAATTCTTCAAGACTAAGGTTAATCTTTATTCTGTGCGGCAAGAGAGTTAATTTATCGTAACCTGCGGACTCATCAATAGATATATCATACTTAGTAGCTATGAATGGGACTCTCTGATACATTGGACCAAAAGTTAGTTTTATGATCGGAGGTCCTTCTGATGCTTTTAGAGACCCCATAGTAGAAGTTCTAATAACATTTATCCAAAAATAGTAAAGTGCTTTTACTTTTGTTTGTTCTATTTTTTGGGCATTAGTTCTATCACTACTAAGCGAAAAGAGATTTAGAACGGGATTTTCTCTAAGGTCTCTTAGAGTCTCTCCAAGCAAAGTAAGGGTTTCTACTCCTGTTGTAGTTTGGAGAGAGTTTAACAAAGACTGTTCATATTTTTGAATAGTATCCACTAAGGATTGAAACTTATCAGAACTAAAATTATCAGTTGGTGGGAATAAGTCAGCAAGCTCTTTAAATCTAAGTTTTTCTGCTTCAGGATCTCTCTCATAAGACATAAAGCCTGTCTTTTTGTATTGAGTTAAATTTAACTGAGAGTATTCATATAGGTTAGGTAGTGTCATCATGAAACTCAAGTTCACAGATCTAGAATCTGAGCCAAGGTATGAATACAGATCACTGTTCCTACCTATAATTTTATACTTACCTAGTCTTGAAGTTTTAGATTCAGAAATTGTTGGATTTTCAAAGAAAGGGATTTTTACTATACTAAAATCCGTAGTCCTCTCATACGAATAAGGAGCGTAACCCTCATCAGCCGGAAAAACAACTTGTCGGCTTTGCTTCTTTTTGTAGAAAAATTCTAAAAAAGCACGATCTTCAAGTTTTCTATCTTTAATATATTTACTTAAGTGAGCCATGATATTAGTCTCTTCCTAGGGGAGAGCCTCCTCCTTGTAATCTGTCTTGACCAGACCTCTCATAGATATTTTTTAAGAATACATTACTTTGTTCTATTGCTGTCTTTACTGCTTCTAACGACTTAAGTTGAGCATCAGTTTCCCCTGGTTGTTTTATTCCTGCTCTTGCAGAAGCAGCCATGATATTTCCAATAGAAGCAATTGCCATAGTTTGAGTTTGTCTATTAATCTCTTCTATATCAGGTAACTCTTGTCGCTTCTCTCTTTCGTTCATTTCGTCAAGAGTGTTTTTGCTCTCAGAATACATCTGATACGCCATGATACCTGTCGAGAGTATCCCTGCAAGGGGACCTAAGAGGGTCAGGAAACCTGCCTTGCTCCCAGCGGCCGCCCCTGCTGCCTGCGACCGGATTCCTAGCAAAATTTGCTTAAGAGTAATATTTCTTAATTTATCTATCCCATAGACTAGTCCTTGAACACTCTTCATTACCCCTAAACCAGCAAAAATACTTATCATTAGCGGGAATATAGGAGATATAATTTCAATAAGTGTTAGAACTCTGCTAGCTACATATACTAAAGGTTCCTCTAATCTTGGCCCTATTTGATTAAGTAGTCCTCGGGCCTCGTCTAGACTTGCTGCAATTCTTTCTTGCACTGGGTTATTTTTAAAAGAGTCTACCATAACCCGCATAGTATTATAAGTTTCGAAATTTATTCCGTAAAGTTGTTGTAATAAAGTATTAGCAACTTGAGGTCCCTGGGCTAATGATGGCTTAATAGTTTGATCTATTCGATTTATAAATCCTTGGAATGCGCTAAACACTTCTCGCGAACTAGTTATTTGATTATTAGTCAATCTAGTCAAGAAGCTCTGCATCCCACTCATTTGGGCTGTAGCGATCGTCTCGATGCCGCCTGACATCATCGGGCCTAGGACCTGTGCGATGCCTCCTGGAGCCACCAGAGACGTTTGAGCGACTGCGTCTGCCAGCGCCTTCATCGAGGTTCCCGCGCCTGCGAAGCCTAGCACACCCATCTTCCTGGACAAGTCAGCCATGGACTTGACTAATTGATCAGATGATATTTTGTAAGTTCTGGCTGAGTCTACGGTATAAGTTCCTAGCTCTCCAAGTTGTCTAGTAGTGAGTCCAAGAGATGTTCTGATATCTCTGAATCCGGTTGCAAGCATATTTATATTCTCACCCAATGCTTGCGCTCTAACTACAAACCTACCTAAGCTTGCTGAGTTTCCCTCTAAACCAGATCTAAGAAGGGTCATAGTGGATACCATACGTGTTTGGAGAGGCATACTTCCTCCCAAAACATTTTTCATAGTTCCATCCAATGACCTGCCCATGGAAGTCATTGAAGCCTGGAACTCAGTTACAGGCTTCATAAAATTCTCAAAGGTCTTACCGAAGTTTAAAAGTTTAGAGATGGAGTTATTGATCTCTTTCTCTCGTTTCCCTGCTTCCCGAGCGTCCTTAGCCTTTTTATTTGCTTCAGTTTGTTCCTGAAGAGCTTTTACTAGAGCGTCTAATTGATCTTTTAGATTAGCCATTATACACTTAGGTTAAGTTTTCTTATCTGAGACATTTCTCGAAAGATGAATGTCCTAAAGTTATTTCTTCCCATAAGGCCGGACAGCAAGTTTTCACGATTGCTACCTCTAGCGAAAGAGAACCATCTCATTAGCCATGTTTTTTTGTTTTTACTTTTAGCTGAAATTTTTTTGTAATCAGCTTTTTTAGCTTTTTTATATATTTGTGATAAGAACATATTATGGATATTTAAGTTAAAGTTTATCTTTATAGAAGATAGTAATACATTTCGTTTTTCAGAGACGAAATAGCATTTTCTACCTCCTCGTTTAGTAGATACAACTAGAGTTGAGTAGTTAAATCCTTTATAAGAAAAGATAATGACATCTCCTGGATTGAGCTGGTCGATATTGGTTATTGGTTTTTTACCAACACTCTCTACTGCGACATACTCATTATCCTTGAGGTCCTCTTCAATTTTTTTCAGAAATGCCTTCATTTTTCTAGATTTTTTGGCTTTAATACTACTTTAAGTTTAAGCTTGAGTAAGGCTTGAATACTTTTTGTTTATGGTTTTTTTAGTATGTCTAGTTATGATATTAAGATTGATTTACTTGAATTCTATGACTTAATGGAGTATACATTAAGTTTTAAGTTTAGGGAAAAGTGGAAAGATTTATTCTCAGAAAGAATGATAAAGTTATTTCAATTAAAACTTTTACAGAGTTTTAAATCTGGCAAGGTCTTAAAAAGAACTGCTTTAATGAACTACCTTATTAATAAAGGCAAATACAGAAAAGAAGTAATTGAAGATTTTTTTGGGATGATTGATCTAGAATTATATAGACCATTTATTTCTTTTTAGATTGTTTCTCCTCATTGATACAATGAATTACTGTGTTCTGGTCGTTGAATTTTGGGCAATAGCCGTTCTTATACTCACACCAGTTGCAGAACTCATTCTCCATTGGCATAAACTCGGGCTTCTTCATCTTGCGGATTCTCCAGACCTTAGCAATCTGCCGCTTTTTCCATTCGAAGATCTGCGAGGCGGAGAACCTGACAGTCACCAGATTGTTCGTAAGTGGATAGTAGTGGGCGCACGTAATCTTTCCGAATGGAATGTCATACATCTTATGAATTGCATAAGCATAGCCCCGTAATTGGTTGTCGTTAAAAAGTTCTACCTTGGTCTTCTCGCGTTTTGAGGTCTTGTAGTCTATAATGAGGTAGCCCCCCTCCGGCCCCTTGACGATGCGGTCGATAACAAACTCATACTGAATCCCTTCAGCGAGTTCAATTTTGCTGTGAAGCTCACACGAGACCGTCTCACCTTTAATCTGCTCGTTGAATCTCAGGAAGTTATTGAGACATTTGTCTGTATCCTTCTTCCTCTTCGGGGTGACGCTGTATTCCTCCATCAGCCTCTTTGAGAGGCCATGCAAATCTTCTACCTTGGTGTAGTTAACACCGTCTTCGAAGATCTTGTGGATGTAGCTACCGTAGTTCAATGGTTCTTCGTTGGCCCTCTTTCCCTTGAGTCTTTCATTATAGCGATAATGAAATTTCAGAAGACATTGGTCTATGATGTCACTTTTACTGTTTGATATTGTGCTAAGGAAGGTCATATGATTTCTCCAAGTTTAATTATAGAATTTTTGAAGAAAAACTTCGAGCCTAACCTAAAGTATGTATCAGGCGGGCGGGAAGTTACAATCAACTCTATTTTCTTACCAGACTACAAAATGCACATGTCAGTCAATACTGACACCGGGCTCTGGCAGTGCTTCAAGTCTGGTAAGCGGGGGAACTTCGTCCAGCTAGTCGCAAACATTGAAAAATGCACCTACGAGCGTGCGCGAGCGAACATCCTCTTTGAGAGCATCAAGAGGTCTGACGTAGAAGAGAACTTTGAGGTAGAGCCTGCCCAGAAGGTCTTCTTCAGTCAGGAAGAATTCAAAAAGGAGTTCCAATGCCACGAACTCTACAAGTTCTGTGATACTCCAGCTTGGAAGTATATTGGTGATCTCATCTTTGATCGGAAGCTTGAGAGAGCAGCGTTCAACGAAGAGCGTCCTTGGTTTGCATCCTTTGAAGGCAGATTCGCGGGGAGAGTGTTCATTCCATTCTACGCAGAAGACAAGATCTTCTACTTCCAGGCTCGGTCTATGATGCCTTCCGTGACGCCGAAGTATCTTAACCACAGCGCCCTGAAAGCCTCTGAGATCCTCTACCCGTTCGATTGGTCCCAAGAGAGGGTC
>JGI10211J34971_10000968_pt1 | contig 23906 bp, 19 predicted proteins | sample Etolagsediment_FD_34971 | JGI IMG/M metagenome (IMG submission 34971)
TTAAAGTAGTTTTATCTAAAAGTGCTTGTTGATATTCAACTTGGGCTTTTGCATTTTCATATTCCATTTCATAGTTATCAAACTTTGCTTCATCTATTAAATCTTGAACTTTGATTTGTCGCTCATAATCTTTTTTTGCATATTTTAAACTCGTTTGATAAATCTTCAGCATCGCTTTTATATCATTGTTTTTAAGTGTTGCTAATTGTTCATTTTCTATAACTTTGCTACCAACATCTACAAAAATTTTATCTACAATACCACTACTGTTAAATGCTAAGTTTGAACTTTGTTTTGCAACAACTTCAAAAGTAGCATAAATTTCTTGGGCATTCAGAGTAGAAAGAATACAGAAACAAACAATTATAAGTTTTCTCATTGAATATAGTCTTCTAATTTCTTACCACTATGATAAATAATATTTGCTTTTTTTATTTCTAAATCATATTCTGATGATTTTAAAGCACTTATTGCTGAATATTTTTCACTTAATGCTTCAAGATAAGCAACATTATCAACCAGACCATTTTGGTATTTTTTCTCTATAGTATTATAAGTACTATTTGCAGCTTTTAGAGCAGACTGAGCTGACATAATTTTTAATTTTGCTATTTCATACGCTTTAATTGCAAGTTTTAAATCTATACTTGCTTTGTTTTTTTCATATTCATATTGTGATTTTAAAGATAGATATTTTTTATAATTACTCTCATAAGTTTTTGTTGTCGCACCAAAATCAAATAACTTCCAAGATAAATTTACTTTAAAAACATTTTGTTCATCCATTGTTACACTATTTTGATATACTTGACTTTCATAATCAAAATCGTAATTTGTATAAGTATCATCTAAACTTAATATTGGATAATTTGAACTTTTACTTGCTCTTGCTGTTGACAACATAGCACTCATTTCATGCTCTAAAGCTTTTATATCAGCTCTTAAAGTCTCTTCCTTAAGAACTATATCTTTTAGAGTTGAACCACTTTCTATAGTGATATCTTTTGTAGTTAAGTATTGTAAATTATGAATGATTGTTTGAATATTCAGTTCAATTTCATGCAATGTAACTGTCGCACTTTGTACTCTTGATACAATTTTATCAACCTCATCACTTGTAGTTGTTCCAACATCTAAAAATCTTTTTAATCTTTTATATTGAGCATTAAGTTGTTCTATCTCTTTAAGCTTTGCTTCTTTTTGAGATACAAGTGAATAGTAGTTAAAATAATGATTAATAACTTCTAAAGCAATAGTATTTTTTAATGCAGATAAATTTTCACCTGCACTATCCACAGAAGATTTTAAAGCGTCACTTGTAGCACCTCTTGCCCCACCATCATATACAACATAATTGATATTTGCCCAACCAGCTTTTGTATTATCAGCAGATGATGCTGTTTCTTCACTTACTTTTGTATAAGTTGCACCTACACTCACTGTTGGATAATATGTACTTTTCACACTTTCATATTGATTTTTTACAGACTCTACACTATATTTTGTTGAGTTAATAAGCTGGTTTTGAAAAGACTCCTCAACTAATTTACTTAAATCTTGTGCATATACTGTAAATGGTATTGCAATTAATGGATATATTTTTTTTATCATTTTTTTACCTCTACTAAATCAAATATAAGATTAACAAACTCTTTTAGTTCTTTCTTTATATCTTTTTTTTCTGTCCAAAGTATCATCAAAAATCCTTTTTCTATAGCCAACAATCCACTTATTAACTTTAAAGAGTCTTCAATAATCTCACCTTTTTCTATCCCCTCTTTTATTAGGTTCTCAATTGTAAGCCTAAAGAACTTTGAACATTCTTGATTAAATGAACACATATTGTCATTTTTACTACCTAAATTTATGCTTATATATTCTTTGTATATATTTTGATGTTTATCAAACATATCATTATCATTTAATAAAAAATCAAACAATAAAAAAATTTTTTCTCTTGTTGTAATATTTGGTGTAATTTGAGCATATAAGTTCTCTTGATAGTTTGCTATATCATTTCTAATAATCTCAAAAACAATATCTTCTTTACTCTCAAAATAATCGTAAATACTCCCTTTTGAAACACCTGCTGTTTGAGCAACTTCAGATACAGTTAGTTTTTTTATACCTTTTTCAAGAAGTAAGTCTATAGACGAAAGTGCTATATCTTTTCTTTTTTGAACCTTATCTACAATTATTGCCATAAATACCTTTCTAAAATGAATGACTATCGTTCATTTTAAAAATTATATTATTTAAATGCTTAAAAAAAAGATAAAGAATATAGTAATGTACTTGTTTTATGGAGCGATAACATATCTATCAACTTTATATCCTACACCTTTGTGATTCTGTATAAAGTCTTCTTTTAATACTCTACGAAGTCTGCTAATTTCTGCTCTAATAGTAGCATCACTTACAAGATCAGATCCCCAAGCATACTCTCTAAATATATCAAAATCTATGATTGTTCCAATATTTTTACATAAACATTCTATGATACTATATTGTTTTTTTGTAAGTATTTGTACTTCATTATTATATAAAAGTTTATTGTCTTTTTTAAGATAACTATAATTTGGACTTAATAAGATATGTTCTCTTTTCATATTATCCATTTCAGCAGATATCTTTTGAACTCGTATTGCTAACTCTTTTAGATGAAAAGGTTTTTTAATATAATCACTTGCACCCAAATCAAAAGCTTTTGTAATAGTCTCTATATCAATTAAAGCACTGATAAAAATTATAGGAGTATTACAATTATTTTCTTTGATACCTTTTACTAAATCAATACCATTAAGATGAGGAACATTAATATCTAAAATTAAAAGATCATACTGAGTAGTTTTTAAATCATTTTCTACATCTAGTCCATCACTATATGCTATACATTTGTGCCCAAGTGTTTCTAGATATTCTAAAATAGAACTTTGTAACATAATCTCATCTTCTAATAATAAAATTTTCATATGTCACTTTCTTGTTTTAATTTAAAAATATATACAAACTGTGTAATATTATTTTGTGATTTTACTTCTACATCAATATTATGTGCATCACATATCTCTTTTATGATATTCAATCCCAAACCAAATCCACCTCTTGCATCATTTTCTCTATAATATCTTTCAAATAACTTTTCAGGATTATCAATATTATCACCTGTATTTTTTATAGTCAACATTATAACATCATTTTGTTTTATCAAAGAAATATATATAATTGTATTTTCATAACTGTATTTAATAGCATTAGATAAACTATTGTCACAGATCCTTTGTAGTTTTGTTTCATTAAATGAGATATAAATATTATCTTCTATTTCAGTTTTAAACTTTAAATTATTTCCAAATGCAATCTCTTCAAAAAAATCCAAACGAAATTTTAAAAATTCTGAGAAGTTAATAGTTGTTGATTTATATTCTATTCTATCTTTTTTTACTAAATATGATAAATCATTGTAGATATTATGTATGATTTTAGAACCTGCTTCTATCTTAGATAGATATTTATTCTCTCCATTCTTAAGTTTAAATAGGTCTATGTTGGTAATAATTATACTCAATGGCGTATTTATCTCATGAATTGCATTTTTTATAAACTTATCTTGTTTTTGTACTAATGAGTGTGCAAATTGTTCAGACTCTTTGAGTTGTCTAGTTCTATCATCTACTTTTGCCTCTAAGTTTGTATTTAACTCTTTAAGTTCATTTATCATTAAATTAACATTGAAAGAGATATGTTCAAACTCTTTAAATGTTAGTTTATTTAAATCAATAATATCATAATTAATTGAAACATTTTTGAGTGTATCTTTAATATTCTCTATATCATCTTGAATCAACAAAGTAAAGTATCTTGATATAGCAATACTACTAAAAAAAATAGCAATAGCAAATAATAAAATTTGAATAATATATTCTGTAATCTTTTTTTTATACTCTTTTTTCTTTTGTAATAAAACATCTTCTATATCATCAAGGTAAACACCACTTCCTATCATCCAATTAAATGGCTTATAAGATATTGCATATGATATTTTATTAGTAAGTTGGTTTGTAGTTGGTTTATTCCATACATAATTTACAAAACCACCCTCTTTTTGTTTTGATATATCTATAAGTTCTTTAATAACTAATTTTCCATTAGGATCTTTGAAATTGATTAAGTTTTTACCAGCATTATGTTTTAAAATTGGATCAGCAATATTTATACCATCAAAAGTATATATAAAAATATATCCACTTCCACCTCTAATATCTCTCATATTTTCGATAGTTTCAACAATTTGATTTTTGATTGTTTCTAAACTTAATGAATCTTTATATTTGTTGTGCTTATACTTAATAAATCTAATTGCTCTTTGAGTTTCATCTTTAATAAGACTTTTTTGGGACTTAATATAGTCTTCTTCAATTTTTTGTAGCTCTTTTTGATGTTCACTATAAGTGTTAAAAAAAAGTATCATTGTAATAAATAATGTAATAAAGGCAGTGAATACTACTGTTATTCTTGTAACTTGATTTATACTTTTATTTTTAAATAATCTAATCATGTTTTATTATAACACAAAAACGATTGAAAATATTGTAAGATTACTTTGATTATGATAACATAGCTATTATGAAAAATAAACTTATTATATTATTTATATTTTCTATATTAATTTTGGCAAATATAATTGTATATAAAATCACAGCTATCAATCAAGAACAAAGAATTAATGCTATTTTAAATAGTATTTCAGATCAATTACAAACTCATTATGAATTACAAATTCATCACCAAACACTAGTAGCCGACTCTGCTTATCAATCTGCTATAAGAAATAATAAAGCTATGAGTATATTAAAACAAGCAGTAACTGCTTCACCACAGGAAAGAGTTCACTTAAGAAAAGAGCTTTATGAATTACTTATAGGAGAATATCATATCTTACAAATGCAAGGTGTTTTACAGTATCAATTTAATTTCAAAGACAATAGAACATTTTTAAGACTTCACAAACCATCAAAATTTGGAGATGATTTAACAAAAATTAGATACAGCTATACCTATGTCAATAAAGAACATAAAATAGTACGAGGTTTGGAACAAGGGAAAACTACACACGGATTTAGAAATGTTTATCCAATATTTGATGAAAACAACAACTATTTATGTGCAATGGAGATATCATACTCAAGTAACTTACTTCAAAAAATGTTAAATGATATTAGTAAAATACATACTCATTTTATTGTAAATAAAAAAGTAATTGATGTAAAAGTATGGAAAAGAGATGATTTTGTATCAACCTATCAACAAAGTGATGAAAACAAAGACTATATGGTAACTCAAATAAAAGATCATAGTAACTATGAGCATTTTGAATATCATGCTAATATCTTAGATCAGTTTAAAGAACTTATCTCACAAAAAATAGCAAAAAATGAAAAGTTTAATTTTTATACTATATATGACAATAAAACATATATTGTCTCTTTTTATCCAATAAAAAATATAAAAGAACAAAAAACTATCGCTTGGCTTGTAGCATATGAAACAAATGATTCTATTAATAGTATTATTAACTATACTATATATATTCGAGTTTTATCCTTTATAATCTTCTGTATTATTGCTTATTTTATATATTGGAATATTTTACAAAAACAAATTCTAAAAGTAAAAGTCAAGAAAAAAACAAAAGAACTAGAAGAGATAAATCAAAACCTTGAAGAAAAAATTTCTTTAGAAGTTGAAAAAAACAAACAAACGCAACAACAACTTTTCAAATCTGAAAAAATGGCTTCAATGGGAGAGATGATAGGGAATATAGCTCATCAATGGAGACAACCATTATCTGTAATATCTACAGGTGCAACAGGATTGATTCTTCAAAAAGAATATGATAACTTAACTGATGAAAAACTTATAAATACTTGTAAAATAATAGATGAAAATGCCCAATATCTATCAAAAACCATTGATGACTTTAGGGACTTTATAAAAGGGGATAAAAAAGCTGTATCATTTAACTTACAAGATACTATAAATAGCTTTATCCATCTAATAGACACTTCTATTAGAAATCATACTATAAATATCATTTTAGATATTGATAAAAATATTCAACTAGAAAACCATCCAAACGAACTTATTCAATGTCTCATAAATATTTATAATAATGCAAGAGATATTTTAAAAAATAAGGATATGAAAAGATATATATTTATAAGTACTGTAAATTTAGATGATACTATTGTTATTAGAATAAAAGATAATGCCGGTGGCATCAAAGAAGATATTCTTTCAAAAATTTTTGAACCTTATTTTACAACAAAACACAAAAGTCAAGGTACAGGTCTTGGACTTCATATGACATATAACCTTATTGTCCATGGAATGAAAGGTGCAATAGAGGTCAAAAATGTAAACTATAGCTACGAGAAAAACAAATATTACGGTGCGGAATTTATAATAACACTACCCAAAAGGTTAAAATAGTGACTATAAGGATTTAAATGAAATTACTATTTATAATTTTATGTTTTTTTACAACTCTTCATTTAACTGCGCAAGAGTTAGAAATTTTATATGAACAGAGAATACCTTATGTAATAAAAAACAACAACACACTCAAAGGTATTGTAGCATCCCCTTTAATGAATGCTTTACAAAAAGCAAATATTAAATTTAAATTAAAAGAAAAAACATCTAAAAGACATCTGTATGAAATAAAATTAAATAAAAAACCCGTATGTGCTATAGGTTGGTTTAAAAATAGTGATAGAGAAAAATTTGCAAAATTTACAAACTATTTGTATCAAGATAAGCCTTTGGGGATAATTTATAGAAAAGAAAACCTGAAAATGAAGAATATAGTTGATGTAAATTCTCTCTTAAAAAATAAAAAACTTAAATTACTTATAAAAACTTCTTATTCTTATGGAAATTTTTTAGACAAAAAAATCAAACAGTCTAAAACAACAATTAGAGAAGTTTCAAGTGATAATTTAACTATGACTAAACTTATAGCTAAAAAAAGAGCTGATTATATGTTTATATCACATGAAGAGGCTACTGAACTTTTAAAACAAAATAATGAACAACTAGTTTTTCAATCTGTTAAAAATATCCCAGATGGAAATAAAAGATATCTGATATGTTCAAAATCAACAAATGATGATATAATTAAACGAATCAATTCAAATTTAAGGTACTAAATGAAACAATTATCTGCTTTTTTTATTTTTCTTTTATTTTTTTCAATTCCTAGTTTTGCTTCACAAAAAGATGCTTCTATTTTAGCGAATATAGCTTCTGCTGATTTATATGAATTAAATATAAAAGATTTAAAAAGAACTGTTCTTCCATATTTAGAAGAAAAAAGCTATATAAAAAGTTTTAAAATTATTGATTTATCTGATAATCAGCCTGTATTTACATACAAAACGCAAGGGAATAGTTATATTCTAAATGAAGCAATTGATTTATGTCCTCAAGATAAGAATTTTTTTACTGCTGATATTACATACATGGGGGATACAATTGGTCGCGTTGAAATGTGTATTTCTCAACATAACAATAATCTTAATATATCGTTTACACAAGAGGAACAAAAATGGTTACAAGAACACCCAACTATACATGTTGGAGGAGAAAAAGACTGGGCACCCTTTGATTTTGTAGATGAGAATGGAAACTACAATGGACTTGCAAAAGATTACCTTGATTTAATTGCACATTATGGTGGCTTTAATGTAGAATATCATATTGGGAAAAACTGGAATCAATTACTTGGAGATATTAAAACTGGTGAGATAGATATGTTACCAGCAATTAATATTAATGAAGAGAGAAAAAAATTTATTAGTTTTACCAATGCTTATATTAAACTCCCTGAATATTATTTTACTGCAACAAATTATCAAGACTTATATTCATTAACCCAATTAAATGATAAGAAAATTTCAAATGTAAAAGGCTATGCACTCACAAACTGGCTTCGTAAAAACTATCCAAACATAGAAATTATAGAAAAAAATTCTATAGCTGAGTGTTTACAGTCTGTAAAATCTGGGGAAACAGTTGCATATATAGGAGATATCCCTCTACAACTTATAATTTAGAAAAGAACTTTATTACAGGAATACGACTCAATAATGCAGTCAGAGAAAGAGATGCTGTCAAACTTTACATGGGTGTAAAAAAAGAATATACAATTCTTACAAATATAATCAATAAAATAATAACAAAAATTCCAAAAAATAAAATATCAAAGATATCATCAAAATGGATGAAAATTATAGAAAAGAAAACAGTTGTTTTAACAAAAGAAGAAAAAATTTGGCTAGAAAATAATCCTATTACAAGAATTGGGGTGATGGAATATTGGCCTAGTGATAAAAATGGCAATAGTTTACATACTGAAATTTTAAAACTCATCAATAAGCATAGTGGACTCAATTTAGTTCCAATAAAATATAAAATTTGGAAAAATGGTTTTGATAAAGCATCTCAAGGAGATGAACTTTCTGGAATTATGGGACTTAGTTGGAGTAAAGAAAGAGAAAAGCAATTTTTATATACACCCGCTTATGATTTTACACCTTCATACCTTATCACAAAAGAATCAAATAATGAAATTAACTCTTTTCAAGATTTAAAAGATAAAACAATCTACTTAAAATCAAACTCAATTATTTCTAAAATGATGAAAGACAAATCTCCATCTACAAAAATAATTACGATTGCAAATACAAATGAAATCTATAAAAAACTTTCAGCAACTAATGAAGCAGATGCCATGCTTGTATATTTTATTGATGAAAAAAAACTTGAAGAGTATAATCTAAAAATTGTCAAAACAATGTATGATAGATATGGTGAAGTAGCAATTGGAATCAATAAAAAATATCCTCAACTACATTCTATTGTTGATAAAGCATTTAAGACAATCCCTAAAAATGAACTCTCTTATTTACGAGACCAAGACTGGGGAAATAAGAAAGATAAAAACAAATATGAACTTTCTACAAAAGAATTAAAGTATCTTAAAAAAAGAAAACAGATAAATATCTGTATCAATCCTAATTGGGAACCTTTAGAGTTTTATGAAAATAGCACTGCCCAAGGTATCTCTATAGACCTTCTTAATATAATCAAAGAAAAACTTAACTTAGAATATAACTTTATCAATACAACTTCGTGGTCACAATCACAACAATATCTTAAAGAGAAAAAATGTGACATCTTACCAACTGCTGTTGTTACAAAAAAAAGAGAAGAATATGCAAACTTTACAGATCCATATTTAAACTATGATTTAGCTATTATTACTACTTCAGATAAACCTTTAGTGAAAAATTTGGACTCTATTTCAAGTGAAACAATGTCTCGAAAAGAAGGCTCAGGACTCATTACTCAATTAAAGAAAAAATATCCATACTTAAATATAAAAGAATCAGCAGGATACAAAGAATCTCTTCAAGATGTTATGAGTGGTGATGTTTATTTTACAATTACTACTTTACCTGTATTTTCATACTACAAAAGTAAATATGGATTAAAAAATCTTCAAATTGCTGGCTATACCGATTTAAAATATAATCTTTGTGTAGCTGTTAGAAAAGATGATAAGACACTATTAGGAATCATGAATAAAGCAGTAAAATCTATTCCAAAATCAACTTACAATGTTGTTCATGACAAATGGGCAACAGCTAAAGTTATTACAAGTACAGATTGGAGTTTAATCTTTAAAATATCTGGAGTAATATTACTTATAGTGTTATTTCTACTTTGGAATAATAAAAAATTACAAAAATTAGTCAATTTAAAAACTGCTGATTTACAAAAACAAAAAAAAGAGCTAGAGATATTATTTAAATCCTTTGATAAGAATGTTATCTTTTCTCGTACTGATTTAGAAGGTGTTATAACACAAGCAAGTGAAGCCTTTTGTAAAATAAGTGGATATACACAAAAAGAGCTTATAGGACAACCTCATAGTATAGTTCGTCATCCAGATATGCCTAAAGAGACATTCGAAAAGATGTGGTATAGATTACAAAGAAAAGAATCTTTTGAACTTGAAGTAAAAAATCTTACAAAAGATGGTGGTTTTTATTGGGTAAAATCTCAATTTGAACCAGACTTTGATGCTGAGGGAAATCATATTGGGTATAGTGCTTTGCGTATTGATATTACAGATAAAAAAGCAGTGGAAGAGTTAAGTAGAAATCTTGAAGAAAAAGTGGAGATGAGAACAAAAGAGTTAGAAATAGCAAAACTTGAAGTTGAAGAGATACATAAACATACACGAGATTCTATAGAATACGCTTATTTAATTCAAGAAACACTTATTCCTGATTCTAAGTTGTTTCAAAATTATTTTGAAGATTCTTTTACGATATGGCATCCAAAAGATGTAGTGGGTGGAGATATTTATCTATTTGAAGGGTTAAGAAATGAAGATGAATGTTTACTGATGGTTATAGATTGTACAGGTCATGGAGTTCCTGGTGCATTTGTAACAATGCTTGTAAAAGCAATTGAGAGACAAATAACTTCAAAGATAATCAATAGTAGTGAGATAGTTAGTCCAGCAAGAATATTATCTATTTTTAATAAAAGTATGAAACATCTTTTAAGACAAGAAGATGAGAAGAGTATCAGTAATGCTGGATTTGATGGTGGTATTTTATACTATAATAAAAAAGAACAAATAGTAAAGTTTGCAGGAGCAGAAACACCACTTTTTTATTTTGATGAGAATAATGAACTAAATACAATCAAAGGTTCAAGACACTCAGTAGGATATAAAAAATCTGATTCTTCATATGAATTTAAAGAAAATGTTATTAAAGTAAAAAAAGGGATGAGTTTTTATTTAATCACTGATGGCTATATAGATCAAAATGGTGGAAAAAAATCTTTTCCATTTGGTAAGAAAAGATTTAGTAAAATACTTGAAGATAATATTGATAAAAGTTTTAATGAACAAAGGAATATACTATTGAATCAATTAGATGAATATCAAGGTACTGAAACAAGAAATGATGATGTAACTTTAGTAGGAGTAAAAATATGAAAAATAAAGAAGAAAAATCAACAAAATATAGAGGAAGATTTTTAGAACGAGACTACAATAGTTTTAAAGATGATTTACTTTACTTACTTGAAGACTATAAAAAAAAGAGTGAAAGACTTGATAAAATCATCAAACAAAGTGATAAGACACAATTACAACTCCTTAAAGCCAATGATGAACTAGACCAATATAAAAAAGACTTAGAAAAAAAAGTTAAAGAAGAGATAGCAAAAACAGAGGAGAAAGAAAAAATCATTTTTGAGCAATCTAAATTTGCAGCAATGGGTGAGATGATTGATGCTGTAGGGCATCAATGGGCACAACCTCTAAACCTTATTAGTTTACAAATAGGTATGCTAGGATATGAGTTTGAAGCTGGTAAAGTAGATCAAAAATATATGGATGAGTTTCAAGCTAAAATGACTCAATATATTGAACATATGAATAATACATTAAGTGAGTTTAGAACATTTTTCAGACCAAATAAAGAACAAAAACAATTTAATGTAAAAAATATGATTGAAAAAGTTCTTTTTCTACTAAACGATGAGATTATAAAACAAAATATCAGCATAAAACTTAATATTATAAACGATTTTGATATAGTAGGCATTGAAAATGAATTTAAACACATTATTCTTAATATCATTAGTAATGCCAAAGATGCTTTTTTATCCCATACTCAAGAAAAGAAAGTCATTACAATTAATGTAGATCAAAATGAAAATGAAAGAACTATAGAAATTATAGATAATGCTGGTGGTATTCCTGAGTCAATAATAGATAAGGTTTTCAAAGCAAATGTGACAACAAAAAAAGACTCAAATGGTACAGGAATTGGACTCTATATGAGTGCACAAATAGCAAAGAAAAACAATGGAACAATAACGGCTCAAAATGTAAAAAATGGAGCAAAGTTTACATTCATTCAAAAAGTACTATAACATTTATTGTGATAAAATTAAAAAGGAAGCAGTTTTGGAGATAACAGAAATTCAACATTTAGTAGAAAGAGATGGCATAGTTTTTTTAAGTTATGGAGGTTTTTTATCTCAAGCTTTAATTTCAGCTATGACAGAAGCTTTAGAAAAAGAAGCTGATGCAAAAGATATTGGAATGGGTGTTTCAAATAATATTTTTACAATATTTATTGAATTATCACAAAATATGATGAACTACTCAAAATCAAAAGATTCAAACTGCCACGAGATCACTCCAGAGGGATTAATTATTGTTTCAAGAGATGAAGATGGCAACTACTATATTCAAAGTCAAAACATCATAGCCCTAGAAGATAAAAACAAGATTGAACCAAAACTTCAAGAGATTCAATTTTTAGATAAAGATGGAATAAAAAAACGCTATCGAGAACTTCGAAGAAGTGGTCAAAATACTCATGGGAAAGGTGGAGGAATTGGGTTTTATGAAATTGCTAAAAAATGTGACTCAATTGAGTATCATTTTAAAGAGATTAATGAAAATAAATACTATTTTCATATCAAAACAAAAATTAATATAAAAAAGGAAAAATAAGATGAATAATTTGAATATAGAAGAAACAAAATATACTCCAAAAATAGATTTAAACTGTGAAGAAGGAACAGTTTCAATAGTAGGTAAATCATATCCTGAAAATACTTTTGAATTTTATGAACCTGTTATGAAATGGCTAGAAGAATACTTTGCTAATGATGCAAAAGAGACTACAACAATCAATTTTGAAATCATCTATTTTAACTCAAGCAGTTCAAAACTGTTTTTTGACCTTTTTGACCTTCTTGAAGAAAATAAAGAAACAAATAATATAATCATAAATTGGCTATATGATGAAGAAAATGAATCTGCACTTGAAGCAGGAGAAGATTTCCAAGAAGACTTTGAAACTCTAAAAATTAATTTAATTTCAAAATAGAGATAAAAGTAATGTCTATTAATAAAAATAAACTTATAGATGAAATAGAGACACTTAAAGAAGAGTTTGCTAAAACAACAGATAAACTTATCAAAGATGTAAAAAGACAAGATAAGATTATGGCTAGAAGTGATAAAAGACAAAGACAAGAATATGATGAGTTGCAGAAAAAATTTCTAGAAGTTGAAGCACTACAAAAAGAGATAGAAGATACACAAAAAGAGGTTGTATTTACTATGGGTGCTATTGGGGAGAGTAGAAGTAAAGAAACTGGAAACCATGTAAAAAGAGTTGCTGAATATTCTAAAGTTTTAGCATTGCATTATGGTCTTCCTGCAAAAGAAGCAGAGATGCTTAAACAAGCAAGTCCAATGCATGATATAGGGAAAATAGCTATTCCAGATGCTGTTTTAAACAAACCAGGTAGATTTAATGAAGAAGAACGAAAAATCATGGACACACATGCACAGCTAGGCTATGATATGTTAAAAATGTCAAATAGACCATTGTTAAAAATGGCAGCAACAGTAGCATATGAACATCATGAAAAGTGGAATGGTACTGGATATCCAAATCAACTCAAAGGTGAAGAGATACATATCTATGGTCGTATTACAGCATTAGCAGATGTATTTGATGCACTTGGTAGTGATAGATGTTATAAAGATGCTTGGGATGATGAAAAAATATTTATAATGTTTAAAGAGGAGAGAGGTGAACACTTTGACCCACAACTTATAGATATATTTTTTGAAAATCTTGATGATTTTTTAAAGATTAGAGAAAGTTTAAAAGATAGTTTCTAATCAAGTATGAGAAAAATTAAATTATCTAAATATTTTCATCATCTTTACTAAAATATTTTCATCTGTGTATATTTTAAGAAACTCAACACCACTATTTTTAAAGTTTTCATATAATTTATAATCATGGATTTTTATATTTTTTTCATACTCTTTTGTCAAACTACTACCTAAGGTACCATCAAATTTTTGGAATGTTTGAGGATCTGTAAAATTCACATTTCCCATTTTTGAAGGATGCTCTTCAAATCTATCTCGTACAATGATTGCTATAACTTCATGCTTTTTTGCCAAAAGTTTTAAGTTTAAATTTTTAGTATCAAAAAAATCTCCTATTAAAAAAATAATTGACTTTCTTCGTATTTTTGTAAAAAGTTCATTTGTTATTTTTGTATAGTTTACTTTTTTTCCTATAGCATTATAGTTATAAATGCTCTCAACCATAGCTTGTACTGCCATAAGTTTTTTTGTTTTATTTGTATTGAGCTGTAGAGTTTCATTTGCTATAAAACTACTATAAGTATCACCTTGTGCACTACAACTATATCCTAAGATAGCACACACTTCAGAGATAACTTCTTGCTTAAATTTAACGGTTCCAAAGTGAACACTACCACTTAAAATTGGTACAATATTTATATCTAGTTCTCTTTGTGCATGAAATACTTTTACAAAAGGTTTTTGCATCTTTGCACTTATAACCCAATCAATTTTTCGTATATCTTCACCATCTTCATATTCTCGCAGTTCAACAAAATCATACCCCTCACCTTTAAATTTAGAAGTATTATTTCCTATTTTTTGTGAAAATATTGCCTTTTTAGTTTTAATTAATAATTTTTTTAAACTCTTATCCATCTATATATTCTCTATCGTCTTCTAATTATGTTTTTTAATTCCTGAATAACTTCTTCTTCTCTTTGCTTAAGATATTTACGATAACTACTTTGTCCAGATTTTTGTATCTCTATTGAAACAATTATATTCATACCGCTTTTTAATTTCTCTATTCTTATAACTTTCCCTTTTGCAAATACTTTTGTAAATTTCCTCTCTTTGATTAGAACACTTGCTGAATCTACTTCAAAACCAAAAGTCAAATCTAAAACCATTTCTGGTTTAATCACTAAACTATCATTATTTGAAAATAACTCTACTGCGTCAAAAGAGATATGCTTTGCCGTACAATTTATAAGTAACTTATTGAAGAAAAAACTTGCTTTAAAACTTTTATCAGAAAGTACTCTAGAATAACTAGCATTCCTAACTTTATAATTTATATATTTAGGTGCTGTCAATTTGATAATATTTGTTTTTATATCTACACTTAAAAGATTTGAAAATACATATTTTTGTGTTGAGTTTATTTTCATAATATTATGTTTATCATATTTTGTAGCTATTAATTGTGCTATAGGCATTTTTAATTCAAAAGTGGTCTCATCACAAGAGATTATTTGAGCACTATTTTGTATCGTTATCCCTTTATAAGTATTGATACAAGTGATCGGTTCTTTCTTGACTAAGAACTCTTTAATGTCCTCTATACAAGTTTTTGAAATAACTATTTTTTCTTTTTTATTTTCTGTATCTTTTGCTTTGGATACTTCTACTTTTTTTTCTATAACATTTTTTACTTTTTCTTTAGGTTTCTCTTCTATTTTTTTAGCCACAGTATTAGATTTAGGAACTACTTTTGAAAAGATAGGTTTTATCACTTTTGATGGTTCTACTTTTGAAGGGATAGGTTTTCTCTTTACCTCTTCTACTTTTTTTACTTTCACAGTGATAGGTTTCACTTCTATTTTTGGTAAAACTTGAATCAATGTAGTAGCCAGTTGGGAAAAATTTACTGGCTTAATCAACATTGCATCTAATCCCATATCTAAAGATTGTAATAATGAATAATCATCATTTTGAGTACTTAAAGTGATTATCTTCACATTAGTGTCTATCTCTTTAATATCTGCTAAAAGCTCTATTGCATTTTTTTTCATTAGATCTAAATCGGTTACTATAATATCTGGTTTTTTTTCAATAAATTTCTCAAAACCTTCAGCTCCATCGAAAGCTTGATAAAAATTTTTAAATATTTTTTTTAGATAAACGCCAAAATTATTTTGTAATACTTTATCCTGTTCTATATATAGTATAGTTTTATCACTTGCTACACTTTGTAATCTATTTAGGCTGTTCATAATTATACTCTTTTTATTAATAGATATAGAATAATCAATTTTCTATAAATATTCCCTTAGGATATTTTAGATACAATGTCGAAAATAAAAACTAAAGGGATGAATATGTTTCATGAATATAGAGATATAGTTACAGAATTAAAAACAAAAGATGCACACTTCAAGAAGATTTTTGATGAGCACAATGAATTACATGATAAATTAGACAAAGCTGAAGCTGGTGGAGTTGATCACATCGATTCATTAGAAATTGAAAAAATGAAAAAAGAAAAACTTAAGCTAAAAGATCAAGCTTACGCTATGATTATGGAATACAAAAACAAATAGTTTCCAATACATACAAAACTTTTAAAAGGTCAAGTTTTTTAACTTGACCTTTTTTATTATTTAAGTATAGTTTAGATACAATAATTCAATTTTACAAAAAGGTATTAATAACTTATGGAAAATCTTTTCGAATCACAAGATATAGTTGACATTAAAATAGAAGACAGTATAAAAGCTTCATACCTAGACTACTCAATGAGTGTTATTATAGGTCGTGCTTTACCTGATGCTAGAGATGGTTTAAAACCAGTTCATAGAAGAATCCTTTATGCTATGCATGATCTTAATATGAGTTCAAGAACACCCTATAAAAAATCTGCAAGGATAGTTGGGGATGTTATTGGTAAGTATCACCCACATGGTGATACATCAGTGTATGATGCACTTGTAAGAATGGCACAAGACTTTGCTATGAGAATGCCACTTGTTGATGGTCAAGGAAACTTCGGTTCAGTTGATGGTGATAATGCAGCTGCTATGAGATATACAGAAGCTAGAATGACTAAACTAAGTGAAGATTTACTTAAAGATATAGATAAAGACACAGTAAATTATGTACCAACATACGATGATACAGGGAAAGAACCATCAGTTCTTCCTACAAGAATGCCTACACTTCTTGTAAATGGTAGTGAGGGTATTGCTGTTGGTATGGCTACTAAGATACCACCACATAATCCAACAGAGGTTATGAATGCACTGATTCACCTTATAGATAATCCAACTGCAGATGCGACAGAACTTATGGAGTTTATCCAAGGACCGGACTTTCCTACAGGTGCTACAATATTTGGAAGACAAGGTTTTACAGATGCTTATAAAACTGGTCGTGGAAAAGTAAAAATAAGAGCAAAACACCATATTGAAACAAAAGGGAAAAAAGAGATTATTGTAATCGATGAACTTCCTTACCAAGTAAATAAAGCAAGACTTATAGAGCAAATAGCAAATCTATCAAAAGATAAAATGATAGAGGGTATCAGTGAAGTAAGAGATGAATCAGATAGAGAAGGTACAAGAGTTGTTATTGAGCTAAAAAAAGATGCTATGGGTGAAATTGTTTTAAATAACCTTTACAAACAAACACCAATGCAAACAACATTTGGTATCATTCTTTTAGCTGTTCATAATAAAGAACCAAAAATATTCAATCTTCCACAAATTTTAAATATCTTCTTAAATCATAGAAAAACTGTAATTATTAGAAGAACAATATTTGAGTTAGAAAAAGCAAAAGCGAGAGCTCACATCTTAGAAGGTTTAAAAATTGCTGTTGATAATATTGATGAAGTAGTTAAAATTATCCGAGCAAGTGCAAATGATGCTGAAGCTAGTGAGAAATTAATTGCTAGATTTGATCTTTCTGAAATTCAAGCAAAAGCTATTCTTGATATGAGACTAGGAAGACTTACAGGTCTTCAAATAGAAAAACTTGAAGAAGAATTAAGAGCATTATTAGCCCTGATTGCTGAACTAGAGTCTATTTTAAAATCTGAAGAAAAGTTAAATACAATTATCAAAGATGAATTATTAGAAACAAAAGAAAAATATAATGAACCAAGAAGAACTGAGATTGAAGACAGTTATGATGACATTGATATTGAAGATTTAATACCAAATGAACCAATGGTAGTAACTATCACTCATAATGGTTATGTTAAAAGAGTTCCAATCAAAGCATACGAAATGCAAAGAAGAGGTGGAAAAGGTAAAGTTGCTGTTACTACACATGATGATGACTTTATTGAAAGATTCTTCGTATCAAATACACACGATACACTTATGTTTGTTACAAATCTTGGTCAATTATACTGGCTAAAAGTTTATAGAATCCCAGAGGGTGGAAGAACAGCAAAAGGGAAAGCTGTAGTAAATCTTATCAATCTAAAAGAAGATGAAAAGATTATGGCAATTATTCCTACAACAGATTTTGATGAAACAAAATCTTTAGCATTCTTTACTAAAAATGGTGTTGTTAAAAGAACAGCTTTAAGTGAATTCAGCAATATTAGAAGTAATGGTGTAAGAGCTATTGTACTTGATGATGATGATGAAATCGTAACAGCACAAATTACAATACCAGAATCTCAATTCCTAATGATATTTACAGCACTTGGACAAGTGATAAGATTTGAAATCGAAAAAACAAGAACACAAGGTAGAACTACACGAGGTGTTAGAGGTATTAAATTTAAAGACCCTAAAGATTATGTAGTAGATGCTGATGTTATTGAAAATGAACAACAAGAGTTATTAACAGTAAGTGAAAATGGTGTTGGGAAACGAACAGAAGTTGAAGCATATAGACTTACAAATAGAGCTGGTTCTGGCGTAATTTCTATGAAACTAAGCCCAAAAACTGGAAAAACAGTAGTTGGAAATGTAATCGTTGATGAAGACCAAGATTTAATGGCACTAACATCAATCGGTAAAATGATAAGAGTTGATATGAATACTATTAGAAAAGCTGGTAGAAATACAAGTGGTGTAACTATAGTAAATGTTGATAAAGAGGATAGAGTTGTAAGTATTGCAAAATGTCCAAAAGAGAAAGATGATGAGCTAGATATTCAAAATGCTGATGATATGGCTGGAATTGATCTGGAGGAAAGAAATTTATTAAACACTGATAATAATGGAGAAAATGAATAGATGAGTTTGAAATATAATGTAGCAGTAGTTGGTGCTACTGGTGCAGTTGGAGAAGAATTATTTAGAGTTATGGAAGAGATGAACTTTCCAATTGGCGATCTTTTACCACTTGCAAGTGCTAATAGTGTTGGAACAAATATCACTTTTGCAGGGAAAGAATATGCTGTAGTTGAATTAACAGATACAGTTTTTGAAGAACACGAAGTTGATATAGCTTTTTTTAGTGCTGGGGGAAGTATCTCTGAAAAATTTGCACACTTTGCAGTAGAAGGTGGTGCTGTTGTTATAGATAATACAAGTCATTTTAGAATGAATGAAAATATTCCTTTAGTAGTACCTGAAGTAAATCCAGAAGATATAGCTTTATGGAGAGAAACAGGAATCATAGCAAATCCAAACTGTTCAACAATCCAAATGGTACAAGCTCTAAAACCTCTTGATGAACTTTATGGTATCAAGAGAGTTGATGTATCTACATACCAAGCTACAAGTGGAGCTGGTAAAAAAGGGATGGAAGAACTAGTACATCAAATGCAAGACTTTTTTGCATTTAAATTAGATGAAACGCAAAAAGAAGCATTTGCACATCAAATAGCTCTCAATGTAATACCACATATTGATGTATTTCAAGAAAACGGTTTTACAAAAGAAGAGATGAAAATGGTAAATGAAACTCAAAAAATTATGAAAAAACAAATAGCAGTTGCTGCTACTTGTGTAAGAGTTCCAGTTTTAAGAAGTCATAGTGAATCTATTACTATTAGATTTGAAGAGGGTATTGATGTTGATGTAAATGCGGTAAGAAGTGCTTTAGATAACTTTGAAAATGTAGAAGTAGCAGATGATACAGCAAACAATATTTATCCAATGCCAATTATGTCAACAGATACAGATATCACTTTTGTAGGAAGAATTAGAAAAGATATCTATGAGTCAAATGTTGTACATCTTTTTAATGCAGCAGATCAAGTAAGAGTTGGTGCAGCTACAAATGCTGTAAGAATTGGTTTAAAATGGATAGCTTTACAAGCAGAGGAATTATAAAAATGATTGAAAAATTATTTGAAGGTGCTATTTGGCGAAGTCGATTTATAATTGTACTTGCTGTAATATTTGGACTTTTAGGAGCAATTGTACTATTTATTGTAGCTTCAATGGATATTTGGGGAGTTGCTGTATACAGTTTTAATACAATTATTACAGGTGCTCATCCTGAACACTTTCATGAAGATATAGTCGCTGGTATTATTGGTGCTGTTGACTTATATCTTATCGCTGTTGTACTTTTTATCTTTGCATTTGGTTTGTATGAACTTTTTGTATCTGAAATTGATGAAGCTATGGAGCAAGAAAATGCAAATAAAATACTTGCAATTCACTCACTTGATCAACTAAAAGATAAAATAGCAAAAGTTATCGTAATGGTACTTGTAGTAAGCTTTTTCCAAAGAGTTTTACATACAGATTTTGCAACACCTTTAGAGATGTTGTATTTTGCACTTTCAATCACTGCACTTTCAGTTGGATTGTTCTTTTTAGGAAAAGTAGGAAAACACTAATAGATTAGATAATCTATTAGCCTACATAAACTACTTAACATAAATAATTTATAAAAAATAGAGAATAAAAAAGGAAAATATATGGGAAAAATATTTGTTGATGCGTGTTTAGGAAAAGAAACACCTTATACACCAGTATGGATGATGAGACAAGCAGGAAGATATCTTCCAGAGTATATGAAAGTACGAGCTGAAGCTGGTAACTTTTTAAATCTTTGTCATGATCCTAAAAAAGCAGCAGAGGTAACTATCCAACCACTTGATATCGTAGGTGTTGATGCTGCAATATTATTTTCAGATATTTTAGTAATACCAGATGAGATGGGTATGGATTTATCTTTTGTAAAAGGTGAAGGTCCAAAATTTTCTGACCCAATAACTTGTGAGGCTGATGTTGATAGACTTATTGGTGGGAAAGAAGCTTCTAGTAAATTAACATATGTATATGATACGATTAAACTTTTAAGAGAGCAGTTAGATGAAAGAGGTGATGATAAAGCACTTATAGGTTTTACAGGAGCACCTTGGACATTGGCAACATATATGATTGAAGGGCAAGGAACTAAAACATATAATTTGTGTAAAAAAATGATGTATTCAAACCCAGAGTTACTACATAAAATCTTGAGAAAAGTAACAGAAGTTGTAAAGCTTTATATGGAAAAACAGATTCAGTCAGGTGTAGATGTTGTTCAAATATTTGACTCTTGGGCAGCAGCTATTGAACCTTCAAAGTACAATGAATTCTCATGGCAATATATGGTAGATATAGCAGATTATCTAAAGTCAAAATATCCTGAAACTCCAATTATTATGTTCCCTAAAGGTGTTGCAGCTTTTATTGAGCGAGGACTTGTATATGGAAACTTTGATGTATTTGGTATAGATTGGGGAACTCCAATGGCTATGGCAAAAGAGAAACTAGGAGACAGATATGTCCTTCAAGGAAATATGGAGCCATGTAGATTGTACTCAAAAGAAGCAACCACAGAGTGTGTAGAAGGTATTCAAAAAATTATGGAGGGTAAAAGACATATCTTTAATTTGGGTCATGGAATTTTACCAGATGTACCAGTAGAAAATGCAAAACACTTCGTAAGTGAGTGTCAAAGAGTAAGCGGTAAAAAATAATGCCGAGCATCATTTTTGGACCCATCCCCTCAAGAAGATTTGGGATGAGTCTAGGAATAGACCTCTCCCCTGCTTCAAAACAATGCAACTTCGATTGTCTGTATTGTGAGCTTGACAAAGCAAAAACAGTATCAAAACAAACAGAAGTCTTAGAAGTTCAAGAGATAATCTCCCAACTTAAAACAGCACTTCAAAATCATAAAAATATTGATGTGATAACATTCACAGCAAATGGTGAACCAACTTTATATCCAAAACTCTCAACACTTATGGATGAAGTAGATAAAATAAAAGGTGATATAAAAACACTTATTCTTAGTAATGGTGCAAATATTTATGAAGAAAATATTGCAAATACTCTTACAAAGATAGATATAGTAAAGCTCTCGCTTGATTGTGTAAGCACTACTTGCTTTAAAAAACTTGATAGAGTAGATGAAAGTATAGATTGTACAAAAATAGTAGATGGAATGATAGCTTTTAGAAAAATCCATAAAAAACAACTTATCACCGAAACTCTTTTTGTAAAAACACTTAACGATAGCCAAGAAGAGATAAATAAAATTTATGAAGCCCTAAAACTTATCAAACCTAATAGAGTAGATATAGGTACTATAGATAGACCACCTGCTTATGATGTAAAGCCTGTAAGTTATGAAACTCTACTTCATATAGCAAATACTTTTAAAAATCTTCCAGTAACTATAGCACATAGAGATAAAAACATCACAAAAGAAAAATACACCGAAGAGGAGATATTAAGACTCCTTTTACGAAGACCTCTAACCCAAGATGATATAGAAAATATTTTTACAAAAGACTCCCAAAATATCCTACAATCTTTAATAAAAAATAAAAAAGTTTATGAAGTTATCAACAACAATGTGAAGTTTTATAAAATATCATAATTTAAGCTAAATTTAATTGACAAAATTAAAATATTTAACTATAATTTCGCCACTTAAAAAGAAACATTCTTTTTAAACTTACACATGTTCCGGCATAGCTCAGCGGTAGAGTAGATGACTGTTAATCATTTGGTCCCTGGTTCGATCCCAGGTGCCGGAGCCATATTACTGATAACACATTAAACAAAAGAAATTCAAGCAACTTTATTTTTACTTAGTACCTCTTTAAAACTTAACTGTGTCTAAAATTAACCTCTTTTTTTCTTATCATATTTTATATAACTTAAATGTAGAAACTATATAGAAAATTTAGTTATAATATATTTTAATTAGGGAGTATTAGAAGTGAAAGTTAAATTAATATTCTTTTTACTATTTATATTTTTTAATTTGGTTATTTTTTTTATAACAGATATAAATAAGTCACAAAGATTAGCACTATCATTACAAGTTCATCTAAATGAACTTGAAAAAAATTATAAAAGTTTAAAGTATCAAGAAAATATTATTGTAGAAAGTACAGTTGAATATATTCAAAGTAACACTATAGATATATTAAACCAGATTCCAAAAGCAACAGAAGAAGAAAAAGACATTCTGCGTCAAAAACTTTATAAAAAACTTATAAATAAATATAAGCAATTAAAAAAAAATGGTGTATATCAATTCCAATTTACTTTACCAAACAATAAAACATTTTTAAGAGTACATAAACCAACACAATATAATGATGATGTTTCAAATATTAGATATAGTTTAAAATATACCAATGAAACTAAACGCCCTATTTCTGGATTTGAGAGTGGGAAAACCACTTCTTCTATAAGATATGTAAAACCAGTATTTAATGAAAATGGTGATTATTTATGTGCTGTAGAGGTTTCATTTTCAACTTTATATATACAAGATTATTTAACTAAAATAAGTAATATACACTCTCATTTCTTAGTACATAAAAGAGTATTTGAAAAGAATATATGGGATAGAGAAGATATAAAATTAAATTATATTGAATCATCTGAAAATAAGAATTATAAGTTAATGTTAACAGCAACACATAAAAAAGAAGTTTGTATTGTAGATAATAAAAATAAATTAAAACCAGTAAAAAAAATAATATATACTAAAATGCAAGAAGGAAAAGCTTTTAGTTTATATGTTGAACATGATAAAACATCGCATTACAATTTAAAACAATATATAGGTAGTCATGTTGATATAATCTCTTTTTTACCTATCAAAGATACTCGTAATAATGTTTCTGCATGGATAGTTTCCTACTCACCTGATGACTTTATTACTATGACATTAAAAGGTGTTGATATTGTTCGAATTT
>JGI10211J34971_10000969_pt1 | contig 23875 bp, 28 predicted proteins | sample Etolagsediment_FD_34971 | JGI IMG/M metagenome (IMG submission 34971)
TTATAAAGATCAAGATAATCTAGAACTGTAACTCCTGCAATCTGACAACGATCATTTTGTCTGCCATTAATTACAACTTCATCTTCAGTTACGATTCCCCAAGGAGAAATCTTCTTTGCAGTTTTAGTATCCAATACCTTTTTAAGTCTTCCATAAATGTATGGAATATCATAAAACTCACAATTCCAACCAGTAATTACTTCCGGTGTATCATATTCCCAGTATGCAATAAAATTGTCTAAAAGATCAAATTCATCTTTACATTCAATATACTTTACATTTGGGTCTTTACTTTCAAAAGGTTTAACACCCCAAGTAATAACTTTTTTTGTAGCATAATTCTGAATAGAAATTGTAAGTATTTCTTCACTACAACTTCTTACATCAGGAAATCCATTTTCTGAAGCAACCTCAATATCAATAGTAATTAGTTTGATTTTAGTAATATCAAATACTATATGATCTTCTGGATATTTTTCAGAAATGTATTGATTTACATATCTTGTATTACCAAATAATTTAAAGTTATCAATACCTTTATATCTTTCAATAAAGTTACGAGTTTCTTTAATTGTTCCTGGTTTTACCTCTTCAACATATTGTCCATCAAGTGTTTTATATTTTGTCTTATTACTAGATTGTACATATAAAGTTGGATAAAATTCTTCTCTATTTTGAAAAGATTTCCCATTATCAAATCCTCGGGAAAGAATTTCATTCCCTACAAGAACAATATTTGTGTAAAACTTCATTTAGATAATTTCAGATACATTTCAAATTGCCAAGGAGTTGGATCCAAAATTGTAAAGATAGAGTCTGAGTGAATTTTCATCTCTCTCTGATCTGTAAAATCTGGCCACTTTCTTAGATCGTATTTACCTTCAGAATTTTTAAAAAGTTCAAAAGGATTTATTAACTTACAATCAGGTTCTCCCAACTCTGATTCTACTTCTTCAACTTGAGTAAGCAAAACCAAGTTTGGCTTAGCTATCAGTACTTTCAGATTTTCCATCGATATTCTCCAAATATGAGTTTTTAATTTCTTCCATAGGTTCTACAATAGAAACTACCCAATCAGATGGAATTGGAATAATTTTATCAGTAGAAAGTGGAGCATAAGGATAAAACTTAACCTGTGCTTCTTCCCTGAAAGTTAGTGTGAAAGGATTTGTAAGAGTATATCCAATTACGCTATCTCCAGACACCATTTCTTTGACATCAGCGATAACATCTTCCAAAGATTTTAGCATTACAATTTTAATTGCCATAATTACCTCATAGTATTTCTCTCTATGTAGTATAGCACCACATAGAATATTTTGCAATAAAAAAGGAGATACTCTGGATTTTGCCAGAATCTCCTTTATTGCGACGATATTTGGGATTCCCCAAATTTATTTATAGATAATCTTTACGTTTATGTGCTTCTGGAACTACTTTTGATAGTGTGATTGATAAAAGTCCGTCCTCAAATACGACGTTGGAGACCTCAGTGTCTTCAGAAAGGGTCCAGGATCTTTCAAAGTTTCTCTGAGCCAATCCCTTGTGGATAAACGTTCCCTTTTCATCAGATGGTTCTTTCTCCCCCCTGACAAAAAGTTTTCCATACTCGGTGTAAGCATTAACTTGCTCCTTCTTGAATCCTGCTAATGCAATTTCTAATTTTGTTTCATTACTATTTACTTGAATTACATTGTAGGGAGGGTAATTATTTACAGATGTGCTAAAAACTCTATCGAAGTATTCATCCATTCCGATTGAGTTCTTTGCAATACGATCCATAAGCTGCTCTAAGTTTGCAGCATTATACTTTGTTAAAGACATTTAACTTCTCCTTAATAAGCGAGATTGTGTTTTGTGGACCCTTTCGGCATCCAGTACTAATTATAACACAAAGCATAAAAAAGGGGATGTCAGATACCCCCCATTTTTATTCGGTTTCTTCTACTCTCTTCTTTTTGGATCCAATATTGTATTTTGCTTCCAAAGTCCAGTCAGATTTGTCTTTATAAGAAAGAACTTTAATCTGATTCAAAGGTGCAATATCTTGAATCTTATCTTCATCAATAACATTAATAAGACCCCAATCAGAAATCAGATTTACAATACGATTTCTTCTTTGAATGTCATTTACAGTCAAATTTGTATTTTTACCATCAAGAGCAAATAGTTCTTTAAAATGAACAATATAATATTTACCTTGCTTATGTAAAATGTGACAAGACTGGTAAAGTTTTTTTTCCTTGCGAGAAGCAACTCCAATACGAGTCAAAGTTTCACGAACCTTTAGAAAATCATCTGGTTCATTTAGTGATACTTCTACCATATCAGATGGTTTCCAATTTACTTCAGGTTCATTTACCACAGTCATTTTCTTCCTCCAGTTTCAAATTTATTGCGAATAAAGTTAATTTGATCTTTTGTCAAAATATTCAAAGCTTGTTGTGCTTTTTCATTATTATACCCATAATATTTTTTAACATAATCAAGATCTTTGACTATATCTTTACGAATCCAAGGAGAAAATCTCTTCTTAGTTCTCAAAATATTTATAAAGAAATCATATTGTAACTTTTTATCTAGATTATGATTAATATTCATCTCATTTGAATACATCAAACAATCAATATGTCCAGATAAACACTTGTTTATTACAAATGGAGAGTATTCTTTTTCAGATAAAGGATTTTCATCCATCAAGTTTTTCTTTGTTTGATTGATAGAATTCAACCAATCTTTCAATTCATAGATCATAATTTAATAAAACTAATTCCTTTCTTTCCTGCTGATCTTTATTATATGTTCCAACTGATCTCATTGTATAAGTATGAGAAAACTCAGCAGTTTTCCAATCAGTAAACCTATCAATTACTTTATCGTCATTGTTGTAAGAGATAAGAATAGGACACCGAAAACTATTGCAATTTTCAGCAAACTTATCATGATCAAATCCTTTATGCATATTGCCCTTATGACCATATAAAGAATCCCGAATGTCGTAAGGAGGATCAAGATAAACGAAAGTTCTACTATCGTTTGTAAGTAATTGTTCATAAGAAAAATTGGTAATCTTCCAATTCTTAATTATTTTAGAGTACTCTGGTAGTTTTTCTATTCCTCGCATTGAGAAGTTTGATTCAGATGCTTCGGAAGAAAAGGATGAGGACTCAGTGAGACCAGAAAAAGAGCACTTGTTAGCAATATAAAAAGAGATAGCACGAGACGTAGCATCACATTTTCTGGGTTCTTGAGAAAGATACTCTTTAGATTCCAAGAAAAGAAATTTCGCTGAACTAGGGTCAGGGTGCCTTTGTTTAAGTTGTACAAGTTTAGACCTAATTTCATTAGAGTTTACCTGTAGTTGTACCCAAAAGTTATAAAGAGGTTCATATAAATCATTAACCCAAATAGGAATATCTGGATACATTTTAGTAACATAGATTGCTACAGAACCTCCGCCAACAAATGGTTCTCTAAATTCATTATAATTGGAAATATCTGGAAGAAACTGGGATAATTTAGTTAGTGCTCTACTCTTTCCACCAGGATATCTAAGGGGAGTCTTTAGTGATTTCATAATCAGGTTTACGATAGGGAAGTTTAAGATAAAAAACCAAGAGATAGTCAATTTAAACCCTTTACTTTTGAAAGGATACTTTTAATTTCTTCATTTGATTTACCTTTAGTTTTAAGATAATCCTCATAAGTATATCCAGATTTAATAAAATTTGATAACTCATCAAGTTTTAGTTTATCTTCATTATTCATATAAAAGTATTTTCCCATCCTAAATCTATTAACTTCAGCAATTACACACCAATTAGAAAGTGTTGATGAACTTGTATATCCATAAATATTCGCCAGATCAGATGTTTTAAAAACTTCATTATTAAAGTTAATATTAGTACAAACTCGCGGAGACGAATTTGCATTAATGCAAATTGAATACGATTTAAATTTTTGAATTAAATTTGTCTCATAAAAAGTCATTTCATTTTCATTAGAAAAAGTTTTTAAAATGATCTTTTTACCATCACCATTGCTTTTATCTTTATAGGAACCAGTGTATTTTTTATCTTCATCCGGTTTGCATTTGCACTGACGAGACCCTATGTAAAAATTACCATTCGGAAAGAAAATTGCATAAACATAATAATACAATATTTGCTTATATTCTTCCTGAATGATATTCATTTCCGTTAAAATTTCATCCAAAATTTCAATCCCTTTCATAATCAAATCCAATCAGATTTATTGTATTTTAAAAATTCTCTAAAAGTCATTTTCATTTCTTTTTGAGTCATTCCACAATGCTCAGCAGCTTCAGGTAAATTCATTGTAGAAGTAAACAAACCTCTATTTGCTTCTTCTACATTTTGTGGTGTTGTTTTCTTTTTCATTTGAAATTACACTCACACATAATTTCCGTTAAAGCAGCAAGAAGGTTGATCTCTTGGTCTGCAACGAAAGCAGATTGATATTGATACTTTGATACAATAAGTACACAAGCAGCAATGCTAGGACCATCTAGGTGTTGGTATAGACCGTCATAAACCATCCTTAGTAATGATCCAGAATCATTATCTAGGTGTGCTATTACCCATTTACGTACATCTGTAAAGTTTTTAGTTTTAAGATGTTTGATAATGTCATCAATCTTTACATCAGAAAAAGTTGCAAGAATTGCTGAATCAATTTTTCCTGAAACAGAGTACCTCTGACATTCATTGAGTACTCTTCTCCAGTCAGGAAAATGCTTATTGATTAATTGAACAAGAACTTTATCGTCTGCTTCAACTTTTTCTTTATCCAAGATCTCTTTGAGCCTCTCAAAGAACTTTGCTGCGATCTTTGGTTTGTCTTTTGATCTGATGCCAAACTCGACAACTGCACATCTGCTGTGAAGAGGTTCAATGATTTTGTTTTTGTAATTGCAGGTGAAGATGAATCTGCAATTGTTATAAAATGCCTCAATATTTGCCCGTAGGAGGAGTTGTACGTCGTTCCCCGTGTTATCTGCCTCGTCAATGATGATGACTTTGTGTTTAGAAGTTGCTTGAATTGATACGGTCGAAGCAAAGTTCTTTGCTTGGTTTCTAACCGTGTCCAAAAATCTACCTTCATCGGATCCATTGATGACATAATAATCTGCTCCTAGTTCATTACAAAGTGCTTTAGCTACAGTAGTTTTTCCAATTCCGGGAGGACCAGCAAGTAAAAGATTTGAGATCTCTCCCTTATCTACAAAATCTTGAAATGTCTTTTTAGTGCTTTCGGGAAGAATACAATCTTCAATTTTTTTGGGGGAATACTTTTCCACCCACAAAAAATCATTTCTCATAATAAATTAATCAAGTTTGAAGTAAATTTTTGACTTATCCGAATGTAGAATCGGATTCAAGAGCGATGTAATATTTCAAATCAAATTTAGAACTTTTAAATTCAGAAAGCAAGTCTGAAGAAATTACTACATCATAAGATCCGGGAATCATCTTCATATTCTCAATTTTATAATTCAAAGTAAACTCTTCAGAAGTTTCGCCAACCAAAATAGAGTATTCAGTAGAACTACTATTCTTCTTATCACGAACCAAAAGTCTAATACTTCCATCTTCTCCAGATACTGTAAGATCTGGTAGTTGATAAACAGATGCTGCTTTCATAAGTTTAGAAAGTTGTGAATGCTCTACTTGAAAACAAACATCCTTTGAATTCAAGCAAATTTCCTTATCCGGTGGAGCAACAATAATCTCAGGATCTGCAAAATAATACTTAACCAAACGCTTACCTTCTTTAATTAGAAGATAAGATTCGTTTGTGAAATCTAGATCAGGATCATCGTGAAGTGAGAGACCATTTAAAAATTGCTTCAATTCATAAATTGCAAAATCTCTTGGAAATTGTTCTTGAACCTCTGCTTCCGCAAAAATATTTTTCATAACGGAAATAGTACGAATCCTATTTCCACTTTTAATCAGAATAGATTCATTAATTGTAGAAAAGTTTTCAAGAAGTTTGATAGTTTGTTCAGAAAGTTTCATAATTATCAGTAGTTTTTTTATGTAGACCAGAGAAGTGGTAAAGAAGAACACAGTAGTGAATCACTTTAAGAATGTCAAGTCTTGACTTACCATTCTTTTTACCAAACCTAGAAAGATATTTGATTGCATTGCTCCTGCAAAATGGTTCCGCATCACCGATACTTTCAATCAAATCAAGTGTTTGAGTCTTAGATTCTTGAGAAGTATAGTGACCTTTATACGTTTCTGTGATATAATTTGCTATTTCTTTTAAAGTTTTATCTTCTTCATATTTCCAAAGATTATTACTTTTTAATGTAAAAGAATCCAAGTTTTCAGACATAATTAAATATTCAACCTCAAATTAATTTTATACTATTTAAATTTTATTGTCAAGTAGTCTTAATTAGAAGATAACATACTAAATCCTTTTTGTTTCTCAAACTTTAGAGTATTTTCAAATTTTTCTTCAAGTTCTTCTCTTTTATGAGATATTACAAAAACGTTTGACTTTTCAACAACATAACGAATAATCTTTGTAAAATTATCTGTACCAAAGTCATCAAGAGAACTATCAAAAATTTCATCAAGTATTAATAAATTTGTATTTGTGGAATTTTTTACTTTTGCAATTTCTCTCCAAGTGAATAAAAGTGACAAATCAATTCTCATCTTTTCACCTTCGCTAAAAGAAGAATATGAAAAATCTTCATAAATTGGATTTAAAGCTTTTTCATTAAATTCTTCATCTAATGTAAAATTAATTGAAAACTCCAATAAATCTAGATACTTATTCAAATTATGATTAATTAAAGGTAAATACTTATCTATAATTTTTGTTTTAGCACCGTCATCTTTCAATAAAGAAATAATAAACTCATAATTTATCAATTCTTCTTTNTTTGAAGAAATTTCATTAAAACAATTTTCATATTCAGATTTAAGAGATTGTATTTTTTCTATTTCAATATCTCTCTCTTCAGTGTTTTCGATAATAGCTTGAATTTCCGATTGTAATGATACGATCTGTTTTTCATACTCAGAAATAGTAGTATTTTTTTTAGATATATCATTATTTAAAGAAATAATTTCTTTTGATATTGAAGTAAATTTTTCTTCCCTCTCTTCTTCATTTTTAATAGCTAGTTCTAAATCTTTGAAACCTTTTTGAAGTTCTTTTGCACTACTTTGAGTTTCTTCAATTTTATTTAATCTAAAATCTTCATCAATGTTTTGCTTGCAGGTAGGGCAAACCGTATTATCAGTAAAAAATTTATGGTCATTAACTATAGATGAAATTTTTTGTTGTATTTTACCCTTAAGAGATTCAAACTTTTTTAACCTTGAAATAGAATCAGAATAATTTACAGATATACTATTCAAATCTTCAACTTTAGAAATTATTTTATCTATAATATCCCTTATTTTATTTTTTTCAATTTCTAACTCTCTAATTTTATTCTTCTTATCATCTACAAAATTGCTCTCTGCTTTATCAAGTTTTTCTATTAGTTTATTTTGAGTTTCTATTTTATATTCTATATTATCTTTTTTATATGTTAATTGCTTAATCTTATCTTTAACTTCTTTCAAATATACTTTTGCAGTTTCATTCATTGAAGAAAAAACTTTAATATCTAAGATATCTTCAACAACCTCTCTACGACTCTGAAGAGACAATTGCATAAAAGGAACAAAATTAGATGATCCAAGAATTACAATTTGTGTAAATGACTTATAATTTAACTTTAATATATTTTGCTCTAGAAGTTTTTGTTGGTCTACAGAAGATGCTAACTTATCAAATATTTTTCCATTTTTGTATATTTCAAAAATATTAGGTTTAATTCCACGAACTATTTTATATTCTTCGCTTCCTATAGTAAAAGTAATTTCAACATAACATTCTTTTTCATTTACAGTGTTTACTAATTGAGATTTATTAATTTTTCTAAATGGTTTATTGAAAAGAACAAAAGTTAATGCATCAAGCATTGTGCTTTTTCCTGCACCATTTTGACCAACAACTAATGTTGATCTATGTTTAGTGAAGTTTATATCCGTCCAATAGTTTCCAGAACTTAAGAAATTTTTATACTTTAGCTTTTGAAATATAATCATAATTTGGTGGAATAACTAATTCATTAGGAGTAATTATAGCATACTGATAATTGAAATGCTCACAGGTTAAAATTGCTACTTCAGGATCAACCTCTGTAACTTCTATACCAATATATCCAAGTTCTTCTAACATCATTAAATATCTTGATGCATCATCTTCTTCAACAAATATTAAAAGAACTTTTTCTTTATCTTCATTAGCAACTGAAAATACACCTTCTAAACTATTTCCATTAACAGTAAGTATAAACATTATTATATCTGAAATGATTCTTGATAAATTGAATTGATAAGATTTTTAATCTTTTTCTTATTTAACTGAATTTCAGATTCATCTACATATTTTTTTAGTAGATATAAAGTATCTTCTGTATTTAAAAATTGCTCCTCATCAAAATCTTTTTTTATCTCTATATTTTCAATTACTTTTAATTCATAAGGATTTTCTTTATACAATTTATCAAAAAACTTTTCGTACTTTTTCTGATCAGTTCTATTTTTTATTATCAATTTTACTACACAGTTTTTATATTCACTAAGATCATTAGGAATATTATCTTCATCATAATGTATTACTTTAAAAATTTCGTATGGATTATTGATATATTCTACACTTAAAGTATTAGTATCAAATATAACGAATCCTCTTTCATCTTTATAATCATTCCAAAACATTTGATAAGGATTTCCTATATAAAAAACTTTATCATTATCACTTCTTGTATGATAATGTCCGGAAAAAACTTTTTCAAATTTTTTAAAATATTCATCAAATTTAGTTGGTTCTTGAATATGTCCCTTAAAAACGTGAAATCCACCAAGTTCAAGATGACCCATCGCAACTTTAGATGATGTAGATTCAATTATATCTATAGATTCGTTTTCTTGATCTGTAGATATCCAAGGTACAAAAAGAATTTTTAGATTATCTAAAACAACTTCTTTAGGTTTTGAATATACTTCAATATTTGAATAGTCTTTTAATAATAAGTAAGGACTATTTAAGTCATTAGTATTTTTATAAAATATATCATGATTTCCAACTATTGCGTGGACATTATATTTCTTAAGGGGATCGAAAATAACTCTTCTAGACCATTCAATGCTCCAATAATCAGTAGATTTTCTATTATCAAAAATATCTCCAAGATGAATTATAGTATCAATATTTCTTTCCTCTATAGTTGGAAAGAAAATATTTTTATAAAACATCTCAAAATAATCGTGAAAAACTTTATTTCCCTTCTTAAAATTATAGTGAGTATCAGTTAGTATTGCTACTTTCATGAATAAAATTTATAATTTACACTATCTTTAATTCCATTCATATCTCCATAACTATAACCAATATCAGATGAATCTGCAGTAAATACTTCATCAAATCCAGATCTATGAATAATTTTAGATTTAATCTCAAGTTGTCTTTTTTCTTTAGATATTCTTCTTAAGAAAGCATAATAAATTACTTGAGTAAAATATGCAAATGGATTTGGTCTAGAAACATCAAAATTATCGATATATTGAACACAATTCTCAATTCCATCACTTATCATATCTTCTTTAAACATATAATTCACGAAGTTTGGTTTATATGATAAATGTGTTGCAATTTTTAAAAAACAATCTCCAATATAATTAGGAATTTTTGGTTTTGATTTTCCAGACTCTTTAGCAAATTCTACTTGCTTTCTATAATCTATTAAAGCTTGTAGAAAATCTTTATTACTTACATAATGTTCTGATCTTTTCTTTGCCATAGTATTACTCACCCTTTAAATTATTTTTGTACTATTTAATCATTAAAGTATACCATTTTTATGATATCTTGACAAGAGCTTGACACAACCTAGAAATATGAATATAATAACTCTGTTAGGGTTGAAAGATTAGTAATAGCTTAATTAACTATTAGACTTATAGATTTTCTCTAGGGATTCTCTTGCTTCATCTATTTTACAGAGTAGTCCAATATGAGAATTAACTGGAACTTGAGAACTATTTCTTATATATTTTTTATATGCACTAATGATCTGAGGATTCTTAACTTCAGTCATAGTAATTACATTTTGAATACGAAGTACAAATAATTCATCATCTGTAATACTTAACCAAGGACTAACTTTATATCCCATAAAATAGTTTTTTTTAGAGAATAAAGGAGACATTACTACAGGATTATCTAAAAGTAAAAATGTTTCATCTTCTTCATTTGAAACACATACTGTAGAGAATATTTCTTCACCAGAAATTAACTTTATTGTTGAATAAAAACTTTCTTCCATATTACTTTTTTAAATTTACATTGATAATGTCATAATCAAAGTTTTCTTCATTATATATTTTAATCCTTTCAACTAGATGATTTAGAGTATAATTTTTCATACCTTTGTATGTTATATCATCTGCAATATCATATAAAGTAGCTGAAATCTTTCCTTTTCCCTTTCTTAAAACTCTTCCTATTGATTGAAGGTTTCTAATTCTAGATTTTGAAGGAGAAGCAAATATAACATTGTGAAGTTTTTTGATATTAATACCAGTAGAAAAAGTACCATATGATGCAACTATTATTGCATCATTTTCTTTCTCAGTAATTTCTCTGACTTTTTCTCTATCTTCGGTATCAACTCCACCATGAATGAAGAATATTTTCCTATTCTTATCTGCCTTACTATTTATTAAGTCAAAAAGAGGTTTACCGTGAGATTCTACTCTATTAAAAAGGACTAAAGTATTTCCTTTTAAATCTAAAGTTAAATTACGTATGAAATTATTTCTCTTTTCGTGAGTAATTAGATATTGAACTTCAGATTCGTAGTCTTCAATTTTCTTTGCTTCGTGACCTAACAAAATCACATTAATTTTTAGTTTGGAAAGATATCCTTGCTTAATTAATTCATCTGTTTTAACTAGTTTATAAGATGATCCAAATAGACCTTCAAGAACTAATTTATGAGTTTGAGTTCCATCTAAAGTACCTGTGAATCCATATCTATATTTTGCATCAAACAATTTTGTCATAATACTAATTAAAGATTTAGATTTGAATTGATGAGCTTCATCACCAATAACGACTTGAAAATTATCAAAGAATTTTTTATCTAATTTATAGATTGATTGCCAAGTAGATATGGTAACACTTTTATTAGATGTCCTATCACTGCCTCCATAGACCCTGTGACAGTGTTTTTCTACATCCCAACCATAGTCTTCAAAGTCCTTATACATCTGCTCTACAAGCGATGTAGTGGGCACTATAAGGAGTGTATTTTTATCTTGTTCTGTAAAGTATCTAACTACAGAATATATCATCAGAGATTTTCCAGAAGCAGTTGGAGATATTGTTAGTTTTCTATTATATCTTAAAGCTTCATAAACTCCTTTAACTTGATAATCCCTTGGTTCATGAGAACATATACTCTTCATATAATCTTTTACTCCTTCTAAAGAAATCATCTCATTAATTTCTCCAGGAATTCCATAGAATTTATTATCTTTTAATTCAAACTTATAATTATGATTATTGCAAAAGTTAATGATCTTATCTAATAATCCAATATAAATTTCTCCAGTTTGAATATTAAAAAGTCTAATTTTACCATCCCAATGCTTACTCCTATATTGAGGCATAAACTTTGCACCAGGAACATCAAAAGTAAATTGATCTGATAACTCATATTTAACGTGAGGTTCACAATCTATTTTTAGATAAACTTCATTCTTTTTTGAAATAATTAAATATGACATATTATAATCCTGATTGAAATCTTAAAAAGTCTATTGAATTCTTAATTTGATATGTTCTGTTTGATATTGTTTTTATAATTTCTTCTAAAAATTTTAAAATTGTATCGTAATATTCTATTTTCATCACAAGTTCAGACAGATGCTTATCTGCATCTAAATGTCTCTGTAATGACTCTTTATCTCTTACTTTGTATGGAAATGGATCTTTTTTATATACCTCTGGATCTGCTTTGCCATTATAATAATTATATCTTTCTAATTTTTTAATTTTATATTGACTTTCTGTTCTTTTTCTTAATAATGAAATGTTATTATATATTTCATAATATTTTGAATGTAAAGTTGAAACTTTTAAGGATTCGTTGTGAAGATCATCAATATTAATCTTAGAATCTTCTTTCCACATATTTTGTATTTCTTCAAGATTCATCATTAATTATTTTTAAATTCGTAATAAGTATATTTAAAGTTTACTTGTGCTGTAAAATAATTTATATTTTCTTCTGTAGCATCAAAGTCTAATGAAGAAAGGTATACTGGATATAAATCGTAAAAAATAACCCTTGCGGATTCTGTAAAATTACTATTTAAAATACTTAATGATCCATCAGATACTTCATAAAATAAGGATCTTGTACTTATCTTAGATACATCATAATCTGGATCATTTTCTTTTAAATCTTTATACTGCTCTAAACTAAATGGATATCCTAATCCAGTCATCCAATTATGAATTTCCAAATAGTTTTCTAAGTTTTCATCAATTAGGAATCTTATATTCAAATCCCCATATGTCATTTTATCACCAGGGATATCAATGTTTTTACCATATCTAGTTTGTAAAGAAGATCCTAAAGTAATTGCTGGAATACTTGCAGAATTTGAATAAAAATCTACTTTAGGTGCTTTATTTAATATAAATTTGAAACCAACTGGAGAAAGAAAATTTCTATTTGTAGGTTGATTATCCCAAGGATTTCTTGCCATCACTCTCCTTTTTGTATTATTTATTAGCATAAAAAAAGAGGGGCAAATGCCCCTCCTGTAAATGTGAAACCAAAATCACATAAGATTTCTGATTTGAACTCTTCTGTAGTAGCGGTTTCTGTTTGCTCTGATTCCACCTTCGTCTTGATCGGTTCCAGCAGCAAATGGATTTGCAACCATACCGTAACGAGTCTTGAATCCAATTTTTGGTTGGAAAGTGTCTTGTCCAACAGCACGAACCATCTGAAGAGGAACGTATGGGCAATAGAAAAGACCAGCATCATAAGGATTAGAACCCTTATAACCAACAACGTAGTACTGATTAGCAGATACGTTAGCAGCATATGGATCAATGTAGACCTTAAACTTACCATTGATAGTACCAGCAAATGTGTTGCCAGTATCATCTACGTTAAGGTTAGCATTGAGTGCAGGAGTATAATCAAGGATACCTGCCATTGTTAGTGCAGAAGCAACATCAGCAGAGCACATAACAATGTTGCCCTTTCCTCTACGAGTTCTTTGAGCGATAGCGTTAGCATCACGCTCTAACTGGAAGAGTAGACCCTTGAACTTCTCAACAGACCAACGACCGTTAGAGTCAACATCAAGGTCAAATACACCATTGGTGGCAACATTTGCCTGAGCGCCTGGTTCAGCGATCTTGTAGATGGTACGGATGACTTCACGGTTGATTTCAGCAAGAATCTCAGTAGAGAGAATATTTGCTAATTCAGCTTCAGCATCGAGACCGTGAATCGCCTTAAGGTCTTGAGCAAGTTCCAAAGTGTATTCAGCCTTGAGTGCTCTTGACTTCGCAGTAACGGCAAGCTTCTCGATAGCAAATGCCATCTGGTTGAACTGATCACCAGCTTCTGATCCAAGACTCTCAGCATCAAAGGTGCTCATTGCCTGGCCAACTCTGTACTCAGTTCCAGTAGCACCAGCGTTGTTTAGATCTCCAGGGTTGCTTCCAGCTGCAGATCCGCCACCTGCGAATCCAGTGGTTCCGAAACCAACAGATGCACCGTCATCAGTACCACCAGTATAGTTTCCAGTAGTGGTATTGAATCCATCATCCTGACCAGAGTATGCAGTATCAACTTCGTTGTATAGTGCTTCTGCACCGTTCTGATCTACATACTTAGCTCTCATTGCAAAGATAAGTCCGGTAGGACCATTCATTGGTTGAACGCCAGCGAGATCATAAGCAACGAGGTTAGGCATTGAACGTCTAATCAAAGAGATTAGAACAGGATCAAAACCAGCAACAGGTCCAGTTGCACCTGCCGAACCACTAAATCCAGCAGCACCAGCAGCTCCAGCTTGGCTTGCATAAGATCCAGCAGGGGTTTCTGATAAAAATCCTCTTTCCTCTGCGAGGAATCTTTCTTGGTTTTCTAACAGAACAGCGGTAACAGCCTTACGGTAAGGATCGGTGATTGCACCAGCTCCTTCTGCTTCAAGTAAGGGTTGCCACTTGTTCTGCAATTGTTCTGAAAGGAACATTTGCTTTTCTCCTTTGTCTTGTTAAAAGTGTTTTTAATCTAAAAATATTTATTATGTAAGAATTTTCACTTAGAGAATTTAGTAACTGCTTTGATATAAGAATCCATTCTAGGACCAAAATCTTGGGTTACACCTTCGGATAAAACTTCTTCCGAAGAAGTAGGTGCAGTTCTCGTAAAATACGACTCTTTAAGAGTTTCTAGTTTCTCACGATAGTCTTCTTCACTTTCAAACTCAACACTTTCTGCAAGACTTGCAAGTTTTTCTTTCTGAGTTAAAGCTAACCCTTCAGAAACATCATTTAAGATAGTGTCGCTTACAGCTTCACTAAGTCTTCTATTTAGTTGAACATTTCTTTCGATCTGTTCATTGAGTTTTGACTCCATTTCATCTAGTCTTCCGACCATTCCTTCTAATACATCATATTTATCTTCAGGGATTTCTACATAATGTTCTTCAAAAAGTGATTTTAAACCACTCATAAATGATTCTGAAAGTTGACCCTTCAGACCAGTTTCAATCTGGAGAGAGTTTTCTTCAATCCACTCTCCAGATACATATTCTAGATATGAGTCAACTCTTTCAGTTAACTCTTCTTTGATTGTTACAACCTCTTCAGACATACTTTGATCGTACTTTTGCTGAAGAGATTCTCTGATTTCATTGACTTTAGTTCTTACAGCAGATTCAAAAATAAGAGATGCCTTACTTTTGAAATCTTCGGATAGATCTTCTTCACCGATTAAAGCTTTTACATCTTCACTGAAATCGAGTTCATAGTCTTCTTCAGTTTCTTCCTCACTATCTTCTTCAATTTCTTCTTTCATCTTCTTTTTATTTTTCTTGTCTTCCTTATCATCGCAAGAAGATTCTTCTTCATTCTCTTCACCCTCTTCCTCATCCTCTACCTTTTCAACTAATTCTTCCTCATACTCAGACTCTTCAGAATATTTCTCCATACCTTCGGCGCTTTTTGCACCTTTAGTTACTATGTTTGAAACTTGCTTAAGAGTTTTACCAGGAGTCTTTAACTTATTAGAGTCATCGGTAGAACGAGAATTAAAAGGAGTTGGTCCCCCAAGATCTTCCCAGTTACCAGTTTGACCATCAGGAATCCCAGTAGTCATTTTAGACATTGGATCTGCAGGCTTTGCATTTTTATTTACTGCCGTTACAGATTTTTTAGTAGATACTTCCATTTCTTGTAAGTCGTTACCGATACTCATTTTTTATACTCCGAATAAAAATCTTTAATTTATTCTATATTTATTTATAAATTACAGATTTGAAAGAAAATCATTTAATAGTTTAAGTTTATTTCTTTCGTTTAATGATTTCTTTCTTGATAATGATTCAATTCTTTTTTTAGTATTTGATGCATTCATTTCTCTTAAAATATCACCATCCCAAACCCATTCTTTACCTTCCATAATTCCTTGAACAAAGGCGTCTGGAGCAGATGGATCTGCAACAATGTCTGCAGCAGTAGATAGCATAAAGTCATCTGCTACATACTTAATACCATTTTTTTCGACTAAAGAACCAACTCCTCTAGTAGAAACACCAAGAGTTACTCCAGATTCAATAAGTGATTTAGCAATATTACCCATAGGGGTATCAAGAATTTTTGCTTTACCAATAAAATTATTTCCTTCAGGTTTTAATGAAGTAATCATATGAGAAACACGATCCAAATTTACAGTTGGACCATTTGGGTGTCCAAGTTCTCCTAAAGCACGACCTTTTTTAATAAAATTATCATTATAACGCTTAACTTCCCTTTCTAAAATTTGAAAAGGATAGCATCTATTATTTCTATTAGTAACTTCTGCCTGAAGAAAAGGACCAGTAATGTATAACGATTGCTTTCCATCTGATTCTTCAGTAATAATTTTTACTGATTCGATTTCTTCCGTTATTAGTTTCATTTTGTTTAAGATGTAATTTGTACTTCTGTAATATGTAAAAGTCCAGAACTAACACCTAATCCAGAAACTTTTACGCTTCTTGCCAAGTATGCATTATTAACAGTTACTCCTGTTACCGAAGAACTATTATAGTTAATAGTAAGACTAACAATCCCAGTTAAAGGATCTTCAGATATCGCAGATATTAAATTATGTGAGGTATTAATTCCTGAAGGTGAAGCATTTGAAATTGTTACATAATCACCAACAAGAAAGGGATTTGAAGAATTTTGAGAAAATGAAACAATTGTTGTTGCTCCAGTAGTAATACCAGAAATCTTTTGACGAGCAACTCTTTCTTTTAAAACTTCACTTTCGTTAGCAGGAATATAAAAATCATTAGACGATGCTGTTGGCGAATTGCCAGTAGCAACACTACACCCTACAGTAGGAGTTAATTTTAAATATCCACTATTCAATTCAATTGGGACACTTGTAGATACTCCAGTCGAAACTGATAAATTATTTACAGTTTGTACTACTTTAAATGACATCAATCTTCCTCTGAACTATCTGAATCATCAGCTTTAAACATACTAAGAGCAACTTGTGGTTTTAAACTATCAATTTTTTCAATAGACTTTGCATATAGTAATTGTTTGATTTTATCAGACACTTCTTCAGGAGAACTGCCATCTAAAATAATGTCCATAAGATCATTATTATCTTCCATTAAAATACCTCATTTTTTATGAAACTATTTATATTTCTGCAGCTTTGGAATCTATAGATGTTGCCTTATCTGCTCCAGATACTTCTGGTTCATTTGGAACTTGACCCATCATTTGTTGACCATCAATCATTGGATTACCATCAGAATCTACTGGAGGAACTAATTGTGGATCTGGATAAACTCCATCATTAATTTCCTTTTCAATTATTTTCTTTTGATCTATGATTTCTTGATCAGTTTGTCTTAAAATCTTTCTCTTGACATAATCTTGAGAGTAGTAAGTTCCAACATAAGGTTGAACTGCCATTAGTAGATTAATTCTTTCAGTCATAAGTTCAGAATCTTTCAACTCTGAAAAATGATTATCATACAAGTAATCATATTGAATATGATCACTCATTTGCTCCCAATCTTCAGGAGTAACTATATTCTTAAGGATTAATTGTGTCTTAAGAATATCATGAAAAAGGTTACTAAATCTCTTCCTCAGTCTTCCTACATACTTAGTAAACATTAATTCATCTCTTAGAATTTCTGAAGAACGTCCTAAATTGAATCCACCATCAGAAGCAGTTCTTGATTCAGGAACATTTAGTGATCTGAATAACTTCTTTTGAAAATATTGAACATCTTGAAGTTCTCCAAGATTTTGTCCTCCAGGAAGAGTAGAAATTTCTGTGCCTCTTCCACCTTCTCTTCTTGGAAGCCAAAAATCTTCCATCATACTCATAAATTTTTTATCATCTCTCATCTCACCAGTATTTGCATCATAAACTAACTTATTACGATACCTATTCATAACTTCACGAAGATATTGTTCTGCCTTTACCTTAGGAAGATTTCCAACATCAATATAAAATATTCTCCTCTCTGGAGCGCGAGATAAACGATAAATTACAAGTGCATCTTCAATCATTCTCAATTGATTGAGTGATTTTATTGCTTTATGTAAGTAAGAAAGTGTTAGTTGTTTATTTCTATCGATAAGACCAGAAGTAACATATGTAATAGAATCCTTTGCAATTTTTACACCTATATTACTTCCACCATATTTTTGTGTAGTGGTAGATGGAGTATATATAAAAAATTCATTAATATTTGGTTCTCTAATAGTACTTGAATCTTTTATATCTTTAATATTAGAATATCCTATATTATAATTATTCTTATCTTCAACACGCATAAATTTAATTTTCAAAGGATCAATATAACGAATATCTTGAATTCCTGCTGATGGATTTTTTAAATCTATAACTTTATGATAATAAAGTCTTCCATCTACATACCAATTCTTAAAGATTTCATGGGATTTTTTATCAAAATCCATTAAATCTTTAAGATATTTAAATTCTTCACGTATAATATTCTTTAATCCATCACTAGCATTTAAATTGCTAAGTTCAATTTCCACAGGACTATCATTTAAATCACTTACAATAGCTTCATTTACAACATTTTCAATTGCACTGTCACACTCTGGATGAAGTGACATTTCACGATACTTTTTAACTAGGTCATATTCATTTCTAAATACTCCTTCAATATCTACATATTGACCAGAAAATCCGCTTGTTAAATGATAATTTGCCCCGTCCTCGTTATTTACGGGAACGGGGGATATAACACCCTTAGGCTTATTTTTTTCATCATCAATAGAAAATCCAAATAACTTTGCCATTGTGTAAATTTAAACTTTCTAGTATTTAGATGACTTGAGACTCTGGACTATTATTATTATCTGCAGCTTCCCACCATTGAATTTGAAGATCTACAGTAAATTCTTCAACTTCATTTTCATTATTATAAGACAAGTCAATTTGAGATATATTAGTTGGGAATACACTATGGACAATATATTTTCTTAAAACATCAATATTGCCACCCTGAGTTCCAGGAGTTCCTAATGAAGTTCCAGGACCCTTAGATAATTGAGTTACATTCATATCCACCATATATTCACTTGGATCAATAGAACCACTTCCATCAGAAACTTTTACAATATAATTCATCCATCTTTCAAAAATATTTCTCCACTTAAAGTCTACATCATTAATAATAGTGATTGTCCAGATATCAAAAGTTCTGTCTCCAGCAATTTTTAAAGTTCTTCCTCTAAAAGCAATTGGAATTTCAGTAATAGTAGATGCAGGAAGACCAGCAGATTTAATCAACATATAATCGTCAGAATTGATCTGATCTCCAGTAGGCGGTAAAGTGAATGTTGAAGAGGGAGCAGTACCAAAACTTACTTCAAAAAGATTACTACGAGCTCCTCCACCTTTTAGTTGTTTTTTGAACTTTTCAATAGTTCTATCTTGAAATTGTGGCATTGTTTTTTCTCCTGGTTAAATTAAACTGTTCCTGCAACGGTCTGGAATGAAACTCCAGTTCTCGTAGCAATAAATGTAAGTCCAATAAAGTTAATTGAACGAGCTGGTTTCACATAGATATCAGCTACAAATTCATTACGATCAATAACCGCTGGAGTATTATTAGTTTCATCACAAATTAAGAGGAAATCAGTAATTCCTCTTTTTGCTTGAACATCTCTTAAATATGGTTCAACAATATTAATAAAGTTTGCTCTTGTAGCACCATCATTAAACTCAAATAGTTGTGCATCAGCAGCAGATCTAATTGCTCCTTCGATTGTAATAAACAATCTACGAACATTTATTCTATCGAATGCCGAAGAGTATGAAAGTGCAGTCTTGTCGCCAAATAGAATGGTTCCAGAACCTGGAGAAGTTATAATTGGATTAATTCTATTTGAGTATAAACTATCTCTATCAGATTGGTTAGGATTATATGCTAGTTTTACTACATTCTTTAAAGAACCTCTGACTTTTCCTGCTGGAGAATACCAAGGGAACTGATCTATATCAGTTTTAACACAAAGTCCAGCAACATCAGATGAACAAGGCATATAATGGAAATCCTTGTTAAATCTATCATAAAAATATTGATATCCAGAATCAAAAACAGCATAAGATGAAGAAGTTAATGGCGTGAAAAACTCAAGAACATTTGATAGTTTTTGAGATTCTGTCGTAACATTAACAAGACTTGTTCTATTTGGTGAAATAAATGCAATACAATCTTTTCTTTGATTTGCAATTCCAATTATATAATTTGCTTTTTGCTGTTCATACTGAGTAGTTCCAGATGAACCACCCTGAAGTAAGAAATTTAGTGAAACTTCATTTTCATTTGATAGTTTGTCATAAGCAGACTCAATATCAGAGTTTGAAACTTCAAATCCACCAATATTATTTGTTCCAGAGTAATCCTTACCTCCAGTCAAAGTAAAAGATTTATTACCAATTGCGTTAAAGTAAACTCCAGAAGACTCTTGACCCCAAAGACCCAATGAAGTTGAAAGTGGAGTATTTCCACTTGAGAAATTTGAAGCAACTGGATACAAGTTCCACCAGCTATCTGATCCTAATACTGAACCAGCGTAAATAAATTGAGAATTTAATGCTAGATAATCTTTATAGTAAACTTTTTCTGCTGGAGAAATTTGTGCATCAGATGCTTTTGAAAGATTTAAAAATGTTTCTAATCTTTCTTGAGCAACAGAATTATTGTTATTTAATCCCTTTACACCATCAACAACAACTATGTGGAAAGAGTCGTTTCCACCATTTCTTGTTGTTACATATTCATTAGTTTGTGGTCTTGGTGCAACATCCCTCCAGAGAAGATTTCTGGTATCACCATCTGCTGTTTTTAAAATATATTGAGAACTATACCAATCATCAATTTTAGATGCAGTTAAAACACCAGTATTTGAGATAGTATTTACTTTAATTACTTCATTAGATAGTTGATCAATTAGGTAATCGTCTGCAGTAATACTTCCAATTCCACTTAATTTTAAAGTAGTAGAATCAGAAAGAGCTTCTTCTGATACTTCTACATGATCTTGTATATATGAATAAATTGTAACTACTGCACCATCTTGATGCTCAGATTGAACTGTTCCATAACTATTATAATTTGTGCCACCATTTCTTACTACTAAGTTATTGCCAGATACCGCATTGACATAAAGAAGTTCAGTTCCAACTCCAATTACAGTTCCTGTAGAAATTCCAGAAACATTAGATACTGTAAGTTCATCTTCCGATGAAGTGAAAACATCTCCTCCGGCTAATTGTACTACAGTAGATCCAGTCTTATCTAATAAAGTTAAACTTGTTCCTGCTCCGATAGTTTGAGCTGTATTCGTACCTAATCCCGCTCTAGTTACTGAAACCGTGGTTGATCCTGCACCAAGAGTTCCATTAACATAAAAATCGTATGTCGTTTTAAAGGAATACTTTCCTCTCTCGGTATATTCTTGTGAGGTTGTTACTGCAGTTCCAGATGAAGTATTAGTTTTACTTACAATCTTAACATAAAATTCAGAACTTCCTACTCCAGTTACAATTCCCTTTACTTCTTCATTGGCAGAAACTGTTTGAGTAATTGCATATCCAACAGCAATTCCTGAGGTACTTAATCCAGAAAAAGTTTGATCCGCAAAATTGTCAATTATACAAACTTTAATAGAATCTGACCAAGATCCTGGAGTTTTTGCTGCCCAATAGTATCCAGAAGAAGGTGATGATTGATAACTTTCGTAGTTATTAATTTTAAGTGATGATGAAGCTGCACCAACTGCAGCATTTGAACTTTTAAGATTACTGGAGTCCGATCTTACTACCTTTAAACTTCCGCCGTAAGATAAAAAGTTTGAAGCTGAGAACCAATGCTCATAGTGGTAATCATTTTTACTTGGTTTTCCAAATACTTGAATTAATTCATTTTCATTATTAATAGCAACTACTTCCTCTACAGGACCTTTTTCAAATGGTGCTGCAATTCCTGCAGACAAAGTAGAAGTAGCATTAACTGACCCTCTAGTTAAGTCTACTTCTCTAATACTAATCCCTGGAGATGCTAAGCGTAAAGCCATTTTAACTCCTCTAAATGCTTCATTTTTGTCTAAAAGTATTTATAATTTTCTTCATTTATCTATACTCCCACATATAAGACTTATCTCCGTATTCATCTAAATGCCAAATGTCACCTTCAGAATCTACTAGTGAAGTAGATTCTCTACCATCCAAAATAAATCCAAAAGGAGACATATCTTGTTCAATTTGATTTTTTTGCTCTTGATATAGTCGTTTTCTTACATCTTGATCAGTTAATTCTTTAAAGTAGTCTTGTGCAACTAACCAAGCATAAATTACAAGGCACATTGCTAAATCATCATTACAACCTTCTTCTGCTTCAAAAGAATTTGATTTTTGAATAAATGTAGTTAGTTCTGAAATAATTTCATAATCATTGAATATTAGTTTATCTTCTTCTATAATAGTTTTCAAATTTAAACATCCTACTTTTTTTACCACCTTCGACATTTTAACTCCAAGTTGAGTCTTCTTACCGGAGAATCCCTGACCAACCAATTGACCAGCTCTACCCCTCATCGAACACATAAGTAAATTTTGATATTCTAAATCATATTGTAATATACTAGCAACTTGATCTCCAACATCATTAACTTCACATAATATAAAAGCATTATTATAAGATGTTGCAACTTGATGAATTACTGAAGGATATATCATTGGTTTTATTTCATTATTTCTATATTTTGCAACTATCTTATGTGGAAAAGTCGTTATATCAAAAACTATGAACGCTGAGTAATCAATTTCAACTCCTCTTGCAACATCTACAGTAATTAAATAATCGTGGTCTAAAATGGGATTTTCATAGATATCTAATCCTGCATTTCTTTTAATTGGATCATCATAAACCATACTCCTCAACTTACTAGGTGCAATAAGAGTATCTACTGATCCTAAGAACTCACATTCAAACTCAACCCTGAATTGTTGTTCAGAAGTATTTGCAATTGTATCTTCTCTCCATTTATCATCTCTCCCAGGAACTTCGGTCCAATGAACCTCAGTTGCCACATATTTATTTTTTCCTCTTTCAGCATCGTGCCAGTAACGATAAAAATGGTTCATACCGTGTGGGGTAGAAACCATAATTACTTTGGTTGAAGTACCAGAAGAAATTGTAGGATATACAGATGCAAAAAACTGATCTGCAAGATGGTTTGGGATGAATGCAAATTCGTCTAAGAATATAATATTATATGATCCACCACGAACAGCAGATGCTGATGTTGATGCCGCTACAATCTTTGATCCATTTTCAATTTCTAAAGATCCTCTGTTCCAAGCAAGAACTCCTTGTTGCAACCACTTAGGCAAATTTTCATAAGCAGTTTGCAATCTACCTAAAAGATCTCTTGCTGTGGATGCTTTGTTAGCAAGAATTGCAATATTTGAACTATCATTGAAAAGAGCATAATGTAAAAGATATGAAACAACAGTGGTACTTTTACCACTCTGTCTTGGCATTTTACATATATTAAATCTATTTTGATGGAAATTACGAATTAACTTTTTTTGAAAATCATACATTTCAAAGGGTATTAATCCCCTATCTACGTTTACAATTTTAATATATTTTTGGGCAAAATAAACTGGATCCTCTTTACATTTAATAAATTCAATAATTTGTTCTTCACTAAATTCAATTGGAGTATTAGCCTTTTTTAGTAAAGGATTGCCAAGATATATATCACTCATAAGAATTACCTACTAATTTCTTCCCAGTCCAGTGAAGCAAAGACATCAGCACCAGCACTATTCGTAGCACATACAAGTGTCAATTCATAAGAAGTTCCAGTCAATCCATTTCTTTCTAACTGAAACTTGAATAGTGCTTCTTTCAGAATATCTACTGATGTGGAAGATTGATTGGTTGATGAAAAGAAA
>JGI10211J34971_10000970_pt1 | contig 23874 bp, 30 predicted proteins | sample Etolagsediment_FD_34971 | JGI IMG/M metagenome (IMG submission 34971)
AAAAGAAATTACTTTATTTTTAAGTAATATTGCTTGTTTTTGTAATACAAGAATTTGTTTTTGTAATGCTAATACTTTTTCTTCTACTTTTAATACTTGTGTTAATATTAAGTTTGTTTTCATTAGTATTTTTTAAGTATTTAATAAATATTATAGTAAATCATTTTTTTTTATTTATTATTAATCTAAAAATAAATTAAACAATAATTTTTAATTTATTTGTAAATATGTTTTTATAATAATTAAATCTTAAAACCGTAAATCTTTACCCAATTTATTTCTTTCTNTATCTTTNTTATCCAATTTCTTAATAATNGGANCNGATACCTCNAAAATACGTTTTGGNTCCNNATAAGGAAGTATAGGCTCACTATACATCAANNTNTTACCNTGNAANAAATCCAGTTCAAANTCAGTTGGATATAAATCAATCACNGGTGATCTAATATCTGTCATAATATCCCCCAATTTCTTTGGAAGAAGATGTGAAGCTTGAGGTGGTAAAATCATAAGCAACTGTTCAAGTGGTGTAAAAGGTTTTCCCTTCTCAAACTTGAAATATGCATTTGCATTCTTAATACTATGTACAGATCTTTGAAGATCAGAAATAAAAGGTGCAACTCTATATGGATAAGTCCATGTCCAAGAGGGAACACCTTCAGTATAATATTTAGCAATAAATACAATTGCTTTCAAGTATTCTTTACCCATTGTTTGTCGAACAGTATTGTATTCCTTTGGATCTTTCTTCTCATCAATACCAACAAAATGTTTGTAATACGCATTTTTCCACACCTCTTTTGGTTGAAAATAATCAATCAAATTCAAAAGATGTTCATATTTCTTATGTTGAGGATTCTCCTCCATATAAATAGTTGCTTTTAATGTTCTTAATTCATGTTTCTTAAATTCACTCTTATCCATATCTTCACCTCTATAACGGAATTTCTGTGTTTGATATCTCTCTTGTAAATTCTTCAAGTTATACCATTCACTCTTTCCCAGTTCCTCCAATATTGACTTAAACATATACATATTTAAATCCCCATTCTTCTCAATTAAATACCGATCCTTCTCACTCTTATTCATTAAATCACTATAGATCTTAATAAGACGATCAAGACCTTGTTCCTTAATTAACATACCTGGAAGTGGTGGAACGAAATCATTCCCTAATAAGAAAGTTAAAACTGTATAATCAATCAAGATTCTTTTGTGATCAAATCCCTTAAGATCCAAATCATCAATAAAACGATCCCGAAATTCATTCATTGAAACATAAATAAGATCAACTCCATCAAATTTAGCTTTTAATTTATTTCCAAGAATCTGTGCCTCAGGTGATCGAATAATATAAATATTATCCTTCTTTGAAACAAGTGAAAGAACCATTAGATCCGCATCCTTACTGTAAATAACATATTTACTTGATTCAGGTGCTTTAATCTTACGCATATAAGGAATAATCTTGTGTTCTCCTTCACCAGGAACACTTGCATCACTAAGAACAATCTTCATCTTCTTTGAATGTTTATTGAATGTTCCTTTTTTGATAGCAATTTGTAATGCTCTTGAAAGCTCACCCATAAATTCAGTACCAGGACTTGTATTATGATTTGCAGACCAAGCAACCTTTTTATCTACTTTGTAAATTGCTCTCGCTTCTTCATCAAGTCGGTCTTCAAGTGTTTTCTTAAATCGTCTCCAACGTTGTTGGGTCATTTTAGCACGTGGTGGTGGTCCATCCATACCAAGATAGAGGAGTTTAGAAGGTCGTACAATTGTGCAGACTAATTTTTGTAAATAATTGATAATTTCAATGATTAATTCTTTTTCATATTGTTTCTTTTGGGAATCTTTGTATTCCATTCTTTTAGAAAGTGCTGGAATACAATCATATACGATTCCATTAAAATCCATGAAAAAAAAATCAATATCCAAGTCTCCAGCAACAGTTGCTATAGAGGGATATTTTTCAATAACTCTTTTAAAATAACTTGGAATTCCCATATTTAATTAATATTACTATTATATATTTATATTAAAAAATAATTCATTTTTTCTTATATAAATACATTTTAACTATTATTTCAATAATGAACATTTATGTTGATATCGATGAAACCATATGTTATTATGAAGGAGAACGTGATTACGAAAAAGCCCTCCCTATACGCAAAAACATAGAAAAGATCAACTCATTATATGATGCAGGACACAAGATCACATATTGGACAGCTCGGGGAACAGTTACAGGAAAATACTGGATGCTTCTTATTGTTAAACAGTTTGAAGAATGGGGTGTAAAATATCATACAATTAAGATAGGGAAACCTGCATATGATCTATTTATTGATGATAAAGCACTGAATGGAATTTCTGATTGGGGAAAGATTGATGAATATATTGAGAATCATGGGAAAAATTGATAGCATTGAGATAAGCAAGCGTCATTCAATGCGCGACTTGGATTGCACAACATTTGCAGAAATGTTTGACGCACTGTCGTGGTTGCCGTTTCACGACACGATGCCATCATCTTTAATTCCAAGTACCTTCCTTACAAAGAAGGTACTACCCAACGACCTCCCGCTCTACAAGGGTGTGGTTGCCAGGTTGAGGGGAATCCTTCATCACAATTTGAACACATTGTGTTAATGACATTGTATTTTGTATTATAAAATCTTTCATTATACTAATAATGAAACATTCTTTCACCATTTTACTCTTACTCATAATTATATCTGTAATCATCTCTCGTAGAACAATAGAAACACTTCTTCCAGGTTTTTCACCACTTGAATGTGGATGTATTTGTGGTAATAATTGTAGATGTGGTGAGAATTGTGCTTGTGAGAAAGTAAATCAAGGTGTTTCATATAATAGTTCAATCAGAGATCAGATTTCCAATGATACTATCATGCCATCTTTATAATTAAAATAAATACTTCCGAATACCATCTCTACGACGTTTGATAGTAACCAAACGTCCAACAGATTTCTTCTTCTTCTTCAATTGTCCCTCAACCTTCTTATCAATTCCCTTGAATTCTACACAAATCTTTCTTCCACAAGAACAAAAGTTACGGGATTTGAAGTAATCAAAGGACTTCTTTTGTCCAAGGACTTTCCTCTGTTTAGAAGAAGACATATTTGTTTATTATTATTTAAATATTAATATATTAAATTTTTATAAAATCATTTTTTCTTTATAAAGAAAACTGATTATCTCAAATTTTAAGTATTACATTACTTAATAATTAAAATGGAACCATACCCTCTTCCGCCCACTGACCTCCCGATGGTAAATGAATATTTTACAATTAATGATCCACGTGACAGAATTGGATCATTTGCCTATATTGGTTTTATTTCACCATATCTTGGATTTTGTGTAATTGATATTATGAGCACACATATGGGTGTTATGGATACAATTCATCTCCATTCAATCACTCAATACTCTGATCTTGAATCAGAAGTTGAGAAATTCCGTAATGGGGAACCAAATCTATTTACACAACATATTGATGCTCTTAATGCAAGACTTGATGCAGATTCATAAAATATTTATAACAACCTCATCAAATTCCTTAACATTCCCATAAATCCAATCCATTAAAGACCCATCCTCCACAAGCACTTCCAATTCATATCCCACAAAATACGGGAATTTAAATGTATTTGTCAGACCAACCAATCTTTTTTGAATAAGAGGTCCTTTTTTAAGGGATCTTCTTTTCCATCTCCATTCAAATTTGGTTGCATCACTCCAAGACGAAAATCCAGATACATGACAGACACGTTTCCATGTTCTTCCACATGTTGCTTTAGCACCACCTTTAAGGATACCATTGTGTTGTCGGAGACGTTTATTTATATTATTTGTAGCTCCAATGTATGATCTTTTACCATCTTCTGAGAAGAGAAGATAACAATAATACATATTATCTACTACCAAATTGCTTTTAATATAGCAAGATATGGGATTCTGGCTTTGACCCTCTTTAATTGTTGATATTTTTTAACAATAACATCGTCAATATATTTATTTTTTTCAGAAGAAAAAAGTATTTTTGATGCTTTTAAATCAATGATATATTTAAATTCAGACTCATAAAAATCAATGTTTTCAAGTAAATATTCAGTAATTTCAATTGTTGAATATCTTAATGAAAATGATAATACCATCCTAATATAATGGATACCAAGATACCGATAATTACGATCAATTGCACCATTCTCCACTAATACTTTAACACACTCAAGTTTATTATGTAAAATTGCAATTTCAAGAGGCGAAATTTTAGATTCAGGACTAATATGATATTTAATTTCATAATGTTGATATTTAATCAAATACTCCAGAATTTTATGACTACCCGCGTTTATTGCATCAACAATTGGGTGACAAATTGGAGCTATATAATCATATTTCTTTAAAACTTTAAAAAATTTCAATACATTGTCTGAAGCGATTGCTTCTTCATATTCTTCCATTTTTATTAAGAATAATCATTATTTCAAAATATAATATTCATTTTTATAAAAAATGATTTATTTGATCTATATTTGATAATATATTAAATAGAATAAAAATGAGAATCATAGTTAAACCATGTCAAAGTGGAAAAACCTTTATTAAATTACAGCAGATCAAGGATTTGATTTATGCTGAGAAAAATAAGATTAAAAAAGGAAAAAAAGATTTACATCTTATTTTTACAGATAACAGTATTCTACAAACAATTCAACTTTCATCTCGTATTAAAGGTGATGAAGGATTTATTGATTCTGATTCAATTATTTTTAGTAGTAAAAGTGAAGAATGTTGTTCTCTGGAAACACTTGAAAAGTATATTTTCAAGAACAATATTAAAATGATTATTTCATGTGCGAATTTAATTAGATTTAATTATATCAATAGTATAATTCAATCTTATTCGGACAAAATTAATTTTTATATTTGGATTGATGAAGCTGATAAAACAGTTGTTAAAGATGATCTTTTAAAACTTATTTCCGAGTGGAATAAATCATATCAGATTACATTTATTACAGCAACTCCTGAACCATTACTTAAGGTATATGGTGAGATTGAGTTAGTTGAGCTTAAAAGAGCTTATGATCCAGAAAAATACCATCGATTTATTGATAGTGATTTTTGTATTATTGAAGAAGAAGATTTCAAAGATGAATATCCAGATGAAGAATTAAATTCTGTATCATTTGCAAAATATATCCTTGATTTATACTCTTATCAAATTAAAAAAGAAACCTGTTGGTTCATTCCAGCAGATAGAACACACTCAAGTCATGATGAAATGGTAGAACTTCTATTAAATCATGGATTTGCTGTTATTCTTTTAAATGCAACTGGAAAGAAATTATATATTCCGAATCATTTAAATGAAGACACTGAAGAAGACCCTGTTTCTATATGGAACATTGATGAATATTTTGATACAGATTGTGAAGTATCTACTTGGATTGGATCATTATATGCGGATGTTATTAAAGATAGATTTCCTTTTGCAATTACTGGTAAAGTCTGTGTTGGAAGAGGTGTTACTATTTCAAGTCCTGATATGATTATTTCACATGCTATATTTCCACCTAAAGTTGCGAAAAGAGAGAATACTTATCAATTAGCTGGAAGAATTTGTGGAAATACAAAAGGTTGGGATGATTACAAAGTACCAATGATTTTTTGTACAAATAAGTTCTATGATACTGTTTTATTGATGGAGAATGCTGCAGTTGATATCGTTGAATCCGGTGATAAAATTATTTCAAAAAATAAATATATTGAATTACGTGGTGGAAAGAAGATGACTGAACAGGTAGATCCTATTATTAAGCAGATCAATTTGTGTGATCTTAACGAGGATTCTTGGAAAACAGAAGTAATGGATTTTGTGAAGACATACTATGCAAGTTCTAAACCACAAAAATGGGAGAAGTTTATTAATGAACGATTTGTAAAAGGATCTGATTTTCTTCATGATTATTTGCGTGGAAAAGGAAGTAAGCGTATCTACAGTGTTGATGATCTATTAATGGAGAAGAGTGCTGGATTAGGGAAAAGTAATAAATACAGAATTAATATTGGATATGAAGATCTTAAGAATCATCTTAGTGGTAAAATTATTATTAGAATTTTACCTTTGTAGATTTTTATAATTATAAATATTGATATAAATTATAATATGCAATTAAATGAATATGAAATGATATCTTCATCTGAAAGATCAAAAAAAAAAGAATATTATTACCGAAAATATTTAAATTTATTTGAAAAAATGAATTTAAAAACGATTTTTAAAAAAGAAGCTGAAAAGGGAAACTGTGGAGTTGTAATTACTATCTCCAATTCTGTATTTTATAAAAATGAAGATGATCATGAAATAATAGGTGAAATTCTAACAATTATTTGTGATAAATTATTTAGTTCAATATTCAAACTTCATACACACCAAACTAAAAAATCCAATTTTGTTTTTGTATGGGAGATTCCAAATGATGAAAGACCTATTATAACAGTTCCTAAATATAGGATCCGTGTTTATTTTAACAAATATATTAAATGTAAAAGAAGAAATTATAGAATAAAAATAAATAAAGATCAAATTAGTTAAACACCTTAATTGAACTCTTTGTTTAGTTAAACTCCTTAATTGAACTCTTTGTTTAGTTAAACTCCTTAATTGAACTCTTTGTTTAGTTAAACTCCTTAGTTAAACAAAGATTGTGCTAAAATTACAACAACAATTGCATCAGCAATACTTAACAAACGATAGTTATTAGGCATTAATCGTGGTGCTAAATAATTCCAAGCCCAATGAACTAATACAACCTTGATCATCATAATTACAAGTGTCCATACAAATGCAGCAACGATTAAATTACCACCAACTGATCTTCTTTGACCTCCACCTAATTGTTCCTTTGAAGTACAACCACATCCACCACCTTTTGTTAAAGCAATTCCTACAGTTTTAAGCAATGATGACATTTAATATAATCTAAGATATTTTTTTATACATATAAAGTAATGAATTGTCATATTTGTCATAAATATTGTAATTGCAAAACTTCTTGTAATCTCAAAATTAAAACAATGCCCAATAGAGATCCCAATGATACATCAAAATGGGCCATTGACCCAGTACCAATTAATATGGATCCTGTAATGAGCAATATATATAATGGTGGATGGCTTTGTAATTATGAACCACATCAAACACATAACAATAAAATATGTGCTCGTTCATTTGAAGATCGTCATATAATTGCACCATATAATTACGCAAATGTAATTGATATGGAATCTCAACTTAAAACCTTAGATCAACCCCATTCCCGTTTTTGCACTAAACAATAAGATATTTTCCACCATCAATTTTAATTAGTGAATAGATCAAGAGAAATAAAGAGAATAATAGTTTTTTTATACCGGTTTCTTTCCAAATTATAAATAATAATAATATTATTTGTAATAAAAAGATCATCATTATTATTATTATAATAATGGAAAACAAAGAAATTACCCAATTATTAATTGATGCAACTGAAGATGCTTCCAAACTATATTGGACTGAATTCTCAAAACAACTTGAAGAAAATAATTACGAAAGATTATATGATCTCATAACAGAGGTTCGTGATCGTTTCTGTATGTTTGTTCCAAATAGACATGATCTACATACTAAAATCCGGGAGAATATTGATAAAGATTTTATTAAAAGGAAGATTGAAAATGCAGTATTTGTTGGAAAGGATTTCGTGGAATTGGTTGAATATTGTGCATATCTTCTTAAAACATTTGGGATGCCTGCTAAAGATGAATATGTTGATCAATGGAAGAATGAGATTATTATTGGATTAAACAATGAAACGAAATTTTGTGATGTATTGCCCAATTTCTTTAATACTCTTCTTATACAGATTGATGAGATTGAGGATGTTATTAAACAATATAAAGAAGCAAATCCACAGATTTTCACCACGGTTTAATAGATCATTCAAACTTAGTAACTATATAATCAATAAAAGATTCATCAAGATCATTCATTCTTATAATATCTTTAATATATTCCGTTCCATAATGAGATATAAATTCATTTGTATTATATAATTCACATATCTTTACAAAACCCTTAAAATTATTTTTACAAAGTAATCTTATCAACAAACAATTAATTAATGATCCCTGATTCACCATACATTCACATGCAGATCTCCGGACATATTCATAACTTTTACTGAAAAACTCTGGAAAAGTATATAAATTATTTTTATTACAATTAATTTTACCATATGCATGTAACCAAATAAATATGTCATCTGATATTGATTTTAATTTTGTTCTTTCAAAAAATTCATCAACATTTAAAAATGAAATAAAATCTAAATTAATACAATGAAATAAATTCTTTCGAAGCAACCTCCCAATCAAAAAATCACTCTGCTTTCTCTGTTTAAGTAAATGATAAAGATCACGATACTTAATGATCTCTTCATCTGTTAAACAATATATTTGTATAATATTTTTAACATCAACTGGAAGATTAAAATTTTTAATAATAATATAATTATCCATAATTATATTATTATATGCAAGTTATTCATATATTAACTATTATTCTCACAATTGCATTTGCATTCGCATCATATTTCCTTCCTCACTCAATACTCGCAAAATACCATACATTCCAGCATTATTTATTCATACTCCTAATTATACTTATATTGTTTTTTATGATCGCAATTTTTATACATATGCACCGGGGTAAAAATGAAAGTCCCCAAGATTATAGACAAAAACTAGAAACACATATTAAATGGTTCCTAATTACTCTAGTACTATTTTTATTAGGTATATATGGATTAAGAAAGGAAAGAAATTACAGCAATAAAAAACTCGCAAATCGGGAAAGATTCTTTTTAACAGCCGATGCGTTAGGATCTATATTTTAACGTTTTATAAAGATCTGATTTAATCTTTCATTCTGTCTTTGATACATAAGATCATGTTCTTGTAATCTTCTGAGTCTTTCTCTTTCTCTCTCTTCTTCATATATTTTCATCTGTTGAATCTTCATTTTATCTTCATGTGAAAGATCATATGTAATCTTACTTCTCTCCATTTTAAGTTCATTAACATTTCTATAATCCCGTCTTTTTTCCACTTTATTTGGATCTATTAATCTATTCTGTTTAACATATCCTTGTTTATAATCCGTGAATTGCAATCTGTTATTATCACTGGTTCTTTATAAACAATCATTTGATCTTCTGGTTCATCTTCTCTTTCACTTTCATTAAAAACTTTATTAAAAATTTTAATATTAAAATCATCTGTGAATAATTTAGATTTCTTATCTGATTCAATCATTGGAATATCTTCTTCATTCATCATATCCTGATAACCATCATCATACACCGTCTTCACACGATATTTATCAAAGATCTCATTGAATTTCTTAACATTGAAATTCTTTTTATCAACATAAATTGATTCAGTAGGTAGCTCTCCTTTAAAATATTGATCAGCACCTTTACGTAAATCAAGATGAGATTTGGTTTTTCTTGCTTCTTCTCTTTCAATTACTTCTTTTTCAATAAAAAGATATGCTTTTGTTACATATTCAAACTTTTTACTTGATCCACCTTGTCTATCAGGATGATATTTCTTCGCAAATTTCTTATATACTTTTTTAAGATCAGATAATGATACATTTTGATCAATTCCAAGTAATTCATAAGGATTAAAATCATTCCTGAATTTAGATAATTCAGATGTAAATTGTTCCCGAGATGATCTTTGATGATTAACAAATTCTGATCTTTCACGATTTTGTCTTTCGAGGAATTCCAATTCAGCTTTTTGTTGTTTATCCTGAAAATCCTTAATACGATCATGATAATTATCAGTTGTTAAATTAAAATCCTCACTTCTAATAATCTGTTTATCTGTTTGATCATATATTGGCTGTCTCTCTCTTTGTTCATATAAATGATTAGGTCCAACTACTCTTTGATCTATATGTTGATTTATTCTTTCATTTATTGTAGGTTGTTTAGGTTGTTCAAGTCTTTGTTTAGGAACATGATATTTTCTTCTTATTGTTTTTTTAACAACCTTTGGTTGTGATTGTTCAGCACCCATTAAAAATAAATTATATATTTATTTTTAATATTGAACTTATTTATACAAATATATTTATTAAACAAATATTTTTAATTCTATACACATTATACATTTTTTTATCTAAAAAACTCAAATTCTTAAAATTAAAATTAAATGGAACTTTCACAGATATTAATTTAACATTCCCTTCTGAAATAACAGTCTTTATAATCTCAATTATTGAAATACCATCTAAATATAAATCCACATTTGTATGATCTTTGTAAGAAATTCCTCCCCAAGGTGGATCAAAAAACATAACATCTGCTTCCATATCCAAATATGATAAACAAGTATCATTGGTAATTAAAACCTTTGAAGATGAATCACTTGATTCAAAATAACCATAAGCATCAATATTATTTTGTAAAACAAGATAATTCAACCAATCATATTCAATCGCAAATACTTGTGAAAAAGATTTACAAAAATTAATTACATTCCCACCCACATTTGCCGTCATATCAATTATTGTTTTAGGAACACAATTAAGCTGATTTAAATCATCTAAAATATATTTTGTAATAATATCAGCTTCATTTGGTTTTGATACACTATATAAACCTTCCTCAGTTATTAACAACTTAGTCATATCACACTTATAATTATGTGTGAAAAAACGATTTAATCTATAGATCATGCAATTTTTCTCATTAAATTCAATAAAATGTTTTGATAATTCTAATCCATTGTTTTTAGCAAAAAAATACGCCTTTATCATACCATTTTTAATGTATTTTGCTACTTGAATACTGAATTCTTTCTGAGAATTTTTGATTTTATTTAAAGTAATTCCCCTTTTTTTTATTTCATCATATTGCATTTTTATCTCTAAAAACCATTGTTTAATTTTTTTTAACAATTTATTATAACCCAAAATAATAATATTTGTTTTGTCAAAATTTGTTATATAATCATTTAATTTAAAATAATCATAAATGTCCCCACAATATTCATTCACATATATATGAAAACAATGATCAATATCTGAATAATGAATTGATACATTTTTATATAAAGCAGTTAATAATGCAATTACATGAATATTAAGATTCTCCCAATGAAAATAGATAGCACAATTTTTCTGAATAATCGGAATTATATCAATCAATTTTGTCTCATAATTCACCAATATTTCATGATCTTTCACTAAATTTCTAAACTCAATTATCGCAAGTTCTTCACCAGAATATTGTTTTTCAGTCATGTTTTTAATAACAATATTAATTATATGCCAAGTATCATGGATTTTTTTTACCAATAAATCATCTTCACAGAAATCTTGTGTAATCCAAAGATATTGATCAAAAATGTGATAAAGTGGTATTGAAGAAGTATTAATAGGTTGTAAAACATCTTGTTTCACCTTTTTAGAATTTTTAAGCTTAATAAAAAATTCTAAATTAATGTTTTTTAAATATAACATCCGCTAATATAATATGTTATTCAATCTTTATATTACTTTTAATCATAAAATTTGATTATTTTATTTTTTAATTCTATAATTAATTATACAATAAAAATGGAAACCCTTCCTCTACAACGTTCAAACGCTGTCCTTCCACTCCCTTTACAACGTTCTGATACCATTCCTCCGCACCCAACTTGTAAGGGTTGTTTTGATGGATCATTAAAGAAGTCTGATCATTATGGTGTAGAGGGATGTAAGAACATGTATTGTGATGAAGAAGAAGACACAGATATTGATCTTTCATCTGATGAAGAATCAAAAGCATTTGAGGAGAGGATTAGTAAGTGTCCAGGATGTATTAATAACAAACCAAATCAACTGGCTCATATGGATCCACCAGACGGATGTTTATGGTTTGAGATGCTTAAGGAGATTTAATATTTTTCAACTAAAAGCTTTACAAAATGAATTATAATTAAGATAAATATCTGTTGGACATCTATCTTCAAAATCAATACTTAATATAATATTTTCATTATCAATTCTTAAATGAAAAGGAAATTGTACAATCCTTCCTCTCCAAGACTCAATTCCTTCCGGATTTTCAAATATTATCTCTTCACCTATTCTCATAACTTCCATCTTTTCAACATTAAATATAATAGGACAACTATAATATGGACTTCTTGTATGTACAAATCCAATATAATTTGGATAATTCCACATTATTAAAGGTGATGAACCAAAATATTTATAATCATTATTAAATTTAAACGGATTCCCTTTAATACAATAACAAGCTCCTTTATTGGTATCAATAACTTTTAATATACATAGTTGATCAAGACTATAAATAAAATAGAGTTCATTCATATGTATAAATGGAATCCAATTCTTTTGTGCTTGTATTTTACTAATATCAAAATTGATAACAAATAATTTACTAAATATATTTTTATTTACATTGTATAAATACATATTTCTTTTACCACGAAAACTCATACCATTCATTAATGAATACGTATCTCCTCTAAATGTAAAATAACGCGGATCTTCAATACCACCGTAATTTCTTTTATAATCAACACCCGGAAATATTAATCTTTTATATTCTTTATCATTTGGTTTTTTAAGTCTTAAAAATCGACTTTTATTTTCATAATCAGTTTCATTATACATTTCAAATCCATTTATTTTTATATAATGTTTAATTCTTATTCCTGGATATTTATTATTTACAACATATTTAATAACATCTTTTTGTGAAAGTTTATAATCTGAAGATGGATATCTTATTATAAGTTGAGGTGATTCATTTACAAAATAATTTATTTTACCATAAATATTGAATAATTTTGTTTTTAAATTATTATTTAATTTTTCAAATTTACTATTTCTTTGTTTGAATTCATATTTTTCAAAATTATTATTATCTGTTACTTCAATTAAAACAGGAATAAGTGATTTATTAAATCCATATTTTAATATTATTATTGGATAATCACATTTATCATTCATAAATCTTAATATTTGATTTGCAATATTGAATGGATCTTGTTTTGGAAAATTTACAAGTTCTTCTAAAGAATGAAAATGTTTATATCCAGTATTATTACATAATTTCGCAGCATTGTCATAATGGCGTGGTATTTGAGATATAATTGAATTTAAAATATCACCATATAAATAAATAACTTTGTTTAATTTTGGAGGTGGATATGGAAAATGAACTATTGTTCCAACTAATGGTCTTCCCTTAATTTGAACATCCGGATATTTAATTTGTAAAAGTTTTGTTAAATATTCTGATCCAACACCACCATGAGAAATAAGAATTGTTTTATCACTCAAATGTTTAACAATATCTGATTCATCAATAAAACTCATATTAAATATTAACTTTTTTAATATTCAATATTAACGTATTATAAAGATATTTTTACAATAATATTAATGGTTAAGACTAAAAAGTCCAAAAAACGTATTCCTAAAGCACTCCGACAACAAGTATGGCTCACATATTTCGGTAAAGTTTATGAGAAAAAATGTTATATAAATTGGTGTAAAAATAAAGTTTCCGTATTTACATTCCATGTTGGACATAATATTCCAGAGTCTCGCGGAGGAACGCTTTCAATCACAAATTTACGACCAATATGTGCTCAATGTAATTTATCTATGAGTGATACATATACAATTGATGAGTGGATAAAAATGGGTAAGAAAAAACGTTGTTGTATTATCATGTAAAAACCAAAATAATATTNTCTTTATCAAATATAAATCTCCCCTCAAATTCTAACTNCTTTATTTCCTCCTTAATCAAATTAATATTAAACCCACATTTCACCATATAATCATCACATACCATTTTATCCCATTCATAAAATGAAATACACCCATCTTCAACAACCCCACTAAAATTATTCCATTCATATTTAGATCCAACCAAATAAGGAAACTTCTTTTCAAGTCCAGAATTAATGTTCCATCTCTTTAAAAGATCTTTCCTGAACAAATAATAATATTGTTCTTCAACCTCATACACAGCCAAATCAGAATCCTTAAATACTTCATTACCTATTTTTTCTTCAAAATTTAAGTAATATGGATCACATACAAATGATCTACTTCCATCATCACATACATAACCATCAAATGAGATAACTTTTTCCAAATCTAGTTCATTAACAACAATTAACTTATAATTAACACCAAATGTATCTAAATGTCCTTCAACTCTATATCTATTTTCTCTCTCCACACAAATCTTGTACTCATACCCCTCTTCTTTACTAAAATCACAATAAAGATATAAATCCTTTTTATTTTCAATTCCATCAAATTCACCAACATTATCAACAGTTTTCCCCAATTCTCCCAGAACTTCCTCCAAATTATCTCTTGATCTCACTAATTCCGTTAAATAATGATAAGAATGACCCCAATTCTCTTCATCAATACTGTATTCCAATTCTTTACGTAATTGATCAAGATCATATTGAATAGATCTTCCCTTATAAAGTTGTGAAATCATATTCTTTGGAGAATATCCTCTAAATGAAGACTCTGCCTCCGAAACATGACAGATAAGTGCAGTATTATCCTCATTAAATCTGAGTTGTTCAATACAAATATCTTTATCTTTAACAACATTTCGCGTATATCTATCAAACCAATGTAAATATCCCCGATCAACCGTTAATTCAATATTAATCATTGACATATATCTTAAATCAATTGATCCATTCTTTGCATGAATTATCACAGGAAATAAATTAAGTCCCTCCGCAGTTCCGCGCAATTTATTCGCAATAACCTTATTTGGTAATAATGATATAAAATTACCTAATGTTATACATTCACGATGAAGTGGAAGACCAAGATGAATACCAGTGCCACAACTCATAACAAGTTGTAATGTTTTCTTATCATTAATATTTGATGCATTAATATTAATTCGAAATTCTTCTAATACTTCATCCTTTTTAAATAGATCATATACTTGCGTTGTTGTTTCAACAATCTCTTTTGCATTATATTTATCATCCAATGTAATTATTAATTGATCTGTTAAACCACTTTTGGTTTTAAGAAGATCAAGTAATTCTTTATCTTTATTTTTATTACGCATTTTAGCAAGAATAAGAGTAAGTGCTAAATTTTCACGAGATAATTCCGGATCTTCATCTCCATAATTAATAACAATACGAGAAACATTATGATCTTCAATAAGTTGTTTCTTCTCCTCTTTAGTTGATGATGAATTAAAATACCAGACATTATTAAATTTGGATGTGAATTGATCAATAAGATCATAATTTACTTTAGAACTAAAATCATTAATCATTAAATTTCCAAAATATTTTGAATAGGATGAAATAAATTGGGAAATAGATTTCCATTCAAATACTTTACCATCCATTGATTTTGTTACTAATTTTCTATTATGAAGATTGATAACAGGAAAATAATTATATTGACTTGTATCAATACTGAAATCAATATTTTTGCTCATTATATTAAATATATAAATAGTATATCTTTATATAACAATGGATCTGAAAAATAATTTTAGAAAAATGATTAAAAGAAAAATTATTATAAATAAAAAAGAGATTGATCAAAAAATTTGTAGTAATATTTGGAAATTCCTGGAAAATAAGAATTATACAGCTATACACACTTTCCTACCAAGAAATGATGAACCCAATATTTGGCCCATTATTNATAAATTACAAAATTCTGGAATCCGAATATATGTCCCTAAATGTAATGGAAAACATTGTGAATATTTAACAGATAATAAATTGATAAGGGGTAAATACGATATATTTGAACCATATAATACAAATTATATTGATCTAAAAAAAACCAAGATTGATTTTGTATTTGTTCCTCTACTTGCTGTTGATCTAAAAAAAAATAGATTAGGAAAGGGTGGTGGATTTTATGATAGATTTTTACCAAATTTAAACAAAGATATAATAAAAATAGGAATATCATTACACGAACCATATGAGAGTATTCCTGTTGAAGATCATGACATTAAGTTGGATTTATGTATAACACCATCTGGTATTTATTAAGAATAAATTTTAATCGTACTTTATTATAGTATATGGACTCATCCAATAAAAAAAAAAAGATTATTAAGAAGAAGAAACCTAAATCATTTGTTGTTAATAATGTTGGTAATGAAAACAAAATTGTTTATAAAGAGATCCCAAACAAAGTTTTAAAGCCTGAATCATGGGTTCTTCCCAATAAAAAAAGATTTCCTTCTTGGATTAATGAGACATTTATTAAATATCGTTTAACAGAAGATATTCAAAAGAGAAAGGGTTCTGATTTCAAACCATTTCCTTATCAACAATTTATACGTGATTATATGCAGTTAGATTCACCATATAGAGGAATTCTTCTTTATCATGGTCTTGGATCTGGTAAAACATGTACATCAATTGTTATTGCGGAATCAATGAGAAATGATAAGAAGATTCTTGTATTACTTCCAGCATCNTTAAAACATAATTTCATTGGTAAGGTGGGGAAAGAAGGTCTTAAATTTTGTGGATCAAGTGATTACAGAAATAAAGATAGTGGGAATAGTAGAATTAAAGATCATTATACATTTATTTCTTACAATGCATCAAACACATTAAAGCAGATTGAAAAATATGGATCTCTTGATAATCATGTAATTATTGTTGATGAATCACATAAATTACTTTCAATGATGTCTAATTCAATGGAGGGAATGAGCAAACAAGGTTATGAAATATATAAAAAATTAATGGAATGTAAAAATAGTAAAATTGTATTTTTAAGTGGAACACCTGTAAATACTGAAGCATTTGAAGCGGGATTAATGTTCAATGTTTTACGTGGATATATTGAAATTATAAATTTTAATATACAGAAGGTAGATGAAGGAAAATATGGGAGAACATGGGATCTAGGTGAATATGAGAAGATCCTGGAGAAAATGGATGAGGTTGATTATTTTGAAGTAAATAAGATGAATAGAACTGTTAAAATGCATATTCGTGCATCTACATTTCATCCAGATTTTAAAGATGTTGTTGAACGTGTTATTGATCAATCCGATAAAGCAGGTATTGTATTAGGATTTGATTCTATTGTAAATCACACAGCATTTCCAGATGTTAAAGAGGATTTCGAGAAATATTTCGTAGATAGACGTGATCCATTGAATGAGAAGATTGGAAACAAGGATGTATTTATGAGGAGAATTCTGGGACTTGTTTCATATTACAGAGGTGCAAAGCCAATATATTATCCTACAGTGGAGCCTGTTATTTTTGTTCGTGTTCCAATGAGTGATTATCAATTTGATCAATATGTTGAAGCGAGAGATGTTGAACAAGATTCTGAAAGGAAAGGAAAGATTGCAGCAATGAGTAGAAAGGCGAGTAATTCAAGACCACGTGGTGGATTATTCCGTATTTTTTCGAGAGAATTTAGTAATTTTGTTTTTCCACCTGACATTGATAGACCATATTTAAAACATGCATCAATTAAGAAGCCTACTGGAAAGAAAAAAGACAGTAATTTTACAAATAGTATTAAAGATGCGGATATTGTTGCGAATGATGTAATAGAGAATGATAAGAAAAAGTTGAATGAAAAATATCAACGTCGTTTAAATGAAAGTCTTAAAAAACTTGATGATGGTGCCTCAACATATTTAGTTGCTGGTGCAACTGGTCTTGGTAAATATTCACCTAAAATGGAGGCGATTCTCAATAATATTAAGAAGGGTCCTGGTAAGGTATTGGTGTATTCAAATTTCAGAACCTTAGAAGGAATTGAGATTTTTAGTAAAGTACTTGATCATAATGGATTTCGCAGATATTCACCTGTTAAAAAGAATAGTGGATTAACATATACATTATTTACAGGTACTGAAGATGAGAAAGAACGTGTAAAATCACTTGAAGTATATAATAGCTACGAAAATCGCAATGGTGATCTTATCAAAGTTCTTCTTATAACAAGTGCTGGTGCTGAAGGTCTTGATCTCAAATGTGTCCGTCAAGTTCATATTATGGAACCTTATTGGACAGAGATCAGAGCAGAACAGGTTATTGGTCGTGCTGTTCGTGTAAATTCCCATATTGATCTTCCAGTAAAAGATCGAACTGTTCAGATCTATAGATATCACAGTGTATTTACTGCGGATCAAGAGAAGGAGAGAAAGAGGGAGCCGATTTCAACAGATGAATACATATATGAGAGTGCAATGGTTAAACAGAGAGTTGTTGATGAGATTTTAATGATGATGAAGGAGATGTCAGTTGATTGTGTATTAAATGCATATGATAATAATGCGGGGAGTAATTCAAAGATCAAGTGTTTTGCATTTGGTAAAGATAAGAGTGGTATGTCATTTCTTCCGGATCTAAATAAAGATATTATATATTCACAAACAGGTGTTTCAACTAAGGAAGTTGAACGTAAGATCATATTAGGTGGTATTACTAAAGATGGTGATGTAGTATATGTTCATGACGGGAACTTATATGGAGCAACAAACAGCGGACGTATTAAGAAGTTGAAAGGGAAGGTAAAGGTTGTTAAGAAGGTGGGTGTTGATCTGGATAATGGGGATGTGTATGATTTTAAAGCGGTGAAGAGTGGGGGGAATTTGATTAAATTGGGGAGGATTGGAGGAAAGGGTGAGTTTATAAAGAAATAAAATATTTTGAATATAAAAGATAAATAAAAATATTAATTAGTTTTATGAAATTAATTGATATTGTTTTATCAAATTTAGATCAACCATGGAATTGGGAATTTTTAAGTAAAAATCCATGTATTACATTTGATGATATATTAAAATATCCGGATCTTCCATGGAATTGGACGCATTTAAGTCAAAATCCAAGTATTACTGAAAATGATATATTAATGTATCCAGATAAACCTTGGAATTGGAAATGTTTAAGTCGATATTTAAATATAAAAACAGATATTATCTCAAAATTACCACATAAACCATGGTCTTGGTATGGATTAAGTAATAATATAAATATGACATTTGATATTGTATTAAAATATCGCAATAAAAATTGGAAATGGTATTTTTTAAATCGTAATTTAACAATTAATATTAATTATATTAATGTATTTCCTGATTTAGATTTTGATTGGTTTTGGTTTAGTAGAAATTCAAATATTACTTTTGATCATGTATTAAAATATTCGGATCTTCCATGGAATTGGAAAGGAGTAAGTATAAATCCAAATATTACATCAGATATCGTATTAATGTATCCAGATAAACCTTGGAATTGGAATTGGTTAAATCAAAATTCAAAAGTTAAATTTCAAGATAAAATTTATATTGAAAAACATAATAACAAATTATTAAATTTAAATTATAATCCAAATATTACATGTGATTTTATCAATAAATATAATGATATATCATGGGATTATTTTATGTTAAGTATTAATTTAAATATTACATTTAAATTTGTTTTATCAAATTTAGATAAATCATGGAATTGGTATTATTTGAGTAAAAATTTAAAGATAACATGTGATGATATATTAAAATATTTTGAATTATCTTGGGATTGGTCTGGATTAAGTTTTAATAATAATATAACATTTAATGATGTATTAAAACATCCAAATTTACCATGGGTTTGGTATGCGATTAGTCAAAAAATTATTGAATTCCCACATAAAAGAATTGAATTTCTTTATATTTTAAGTAAAATACATGCTTGTAGAGAATAGGTAATTATTTACAATAAATAAAAATGATTAATTTAGTATTATTAAATGTATTAATAATATATTCTCAATATGAGATTAATAGATATTATTAAAAAATATCCAGATAAAAAATGGAACTGGTTTTCATTAAGCCAAAATTCCAGTATAATATTTAAAGATATATTAAATAATCCAGAATTGCCATGGGATTGGAATGGTATTAGTAATAATTCAAATATTACAATCAATGATTTATTACTCCATCAAGATAAACCTTGGAATTATATGTTTTTGAGTGATAATTTAAATATTACATTTGATTTTATTCTTAAAAATTTAAATAAAAATTGGAATTGGGCTTCATTAAGTAAAAATTATATTATTAAACCTGAATATGTAATAAAATATCCAGATTTACCTTGGAATTACAAAAATTTAAGCAGTAATTTAAATATTACAATTGATTTTGTAATAAAAAATTTAGATAAAGATTGGTGTTGGTATAGTTTAAGTACAAATCCAAAAATTAAATTTGACAATGTAATAAAATATCCAGATTTACCTTGGAATTATGTAGGATTAAGTGAAAAAATAGATCTTGATATCAAATATGTAATAAAAAATTTAGATAAATCATGGTGTTGGTGTGAAATAAGTTCTAATCAAAATATTACAATGGAAACTGTATTAAAATATCCACATTTACCTTGGATTTATTCGGAATTATCGTGGAATCCAAATATTACACTTAAAAATGTTTTAGATTATTCAGAAAAAGACTGGTGTTGGAGGACATTAAGTGAAAACTCAAATATATCAATAAAAGAGATATTTAAATATTCAGAAAAAGAATTGTATTGGAGGACATTAAGTGAAAACTCAAATATTACTTTTAATGATGTATTATTAAAACCAGATTTTCCATGGGATTGGAGTTTATTAAGTATGAATTCAGGTATTACTTTTAATGATGTATTATTAAAACCAGATTTTCCATGGGATTGGTCATGTTTGAGTAGTAAAATTATTAAATTTCCAGATAAAAGAATTAAATTTCTTGGTATTTTAAGTAAAATAACTAACAATGAATAAAATATAATTGATATTTACATTCATAATATTCTTCATCTGAACACGGAATTTTTGTTGCAAATTGTTCTAAATTATTGGTCATTACAAAAGCATTGCTTTTGTAACTTGGAATAAAAAATCACACATATGTGTGATTTTTTATGTCATTACTTCATAATCTCCTTCTGCATATTTATATTCTTTAAGAAATTTTTCCATTGGAAACTTAGTTTCATCAATATTAAAATAATAATATTCTGCATCTTGACAACACCAATCATAATATAATCCAATTTTAATCATTATTATTTATATATAAATAATAGTTTTATATCTATTCTTTAACAAACCATTTACAATGAATTTCTTCATATTCTTTTTCAGGATCATATGAAAAAATAGACCGAAGATCTTTTAATTCATTTGTTTTTATTCCATTTTCATACCAATATTTACAATTTCCTGAAAACCAATCCCATGGATTATTAATATGTATAGAAGCAGGTCCATCAATTCTATGTAATTTTCCATTAAAATACCATTCTTGACAAACAATTTTATCATTAACAATTTCACTTAATGCTGGACCTTCATCTCTATGTAATTTTCCATTAAAATACCATTCTTTAAGGATACTCTTACATGGATCTTTGAATTCATCAATATCATGATTAATTTTAATGAGTGCTGGTCCATTAATTCTGTGAATTTTTCCGGAACAATACCATTTTTTGCAATAGATTTTTTTTGAAATTTTTTTATTACTATAATTTGTATAAATATGATATTTAATAACCGCTGGTTTTTCTTCACGATTTAATTTATCACTTTTATACCAATATTTTATGATTCTATATTTTGTATTTTTTATGTGTAAATGATATTGATCAAGATAAAATACATCATTTAATGATTTTAAAGACCTTTTCATATATGGACCGATATTTTTCAATAAAATAATATTATTTGTATATGGTGTAATTTTATGTAAATATTTGAACATTGTAATTAAATATATTTATTTGTATTTATAATAAAAATTAATCATTTTTTAATTTTAAGTTTAATAATAAAATTAAAAAAATGATATAAAAAAATTTAGATATATACAAGTAATATATTTATATGAAAACTATAAAAGGAGATTTATTAGAATATGCAAAAAATAGTAAATTTGATTATATTATTCATGGTTGTAATTGCTTACATATTATGGGTGCTGGAATTGCAAAACAAATAAGGTCACAATTTCCAGATGCATATATTGCAGATAAATTAACTAAAAAAGGTGATAAAAATAAACTTGGTACATATAGTATTTGTAATACCGAAAAATTCAGTATAATTAATGGATATATACAGTTTGGTATTGGAAAAGGATCAATTGATTATAATGCACTTCAACAATTATTCGCAAATATTAAAAAAGATTTCGGTAATAAAAATAAAATATTTGGAATACCTAAAATAGGTGCAGGATTAGCGGGTGGTGACTGGAAAATTATAAAGGAAATTATTGAAAAAGAGATGTATGATGAAGAGGTTATTTTAGTTATTTTCTAATATTTATAATAATATATATTTAATGAATTATATATCTTATTTTTCAAATATTAGTCCAGGATCTATTTTACAATTAAAATTTGATAATGAAAATATTTATTATACACATTATGGAATACGTATTTATGAAAAGAATGAAGGTCAATTATATGGTAATATATTTGAATCATTAGATGATGCGAAATTATGTTCAAATGAGATGATTGATTTATGTAAAAATAATAGATTTTATGAAAAATGTGAATGTGAAATTGAAATTGAGGAAAATAAATTATTATATCAATCAGAACCAATTGAAAAAATTGATTTATTATATAAATCTGAAAATAATGTTGAACCAATTATTTTTGTATCTCTTAAACAATGTGAATTAAATAAATTTTTACAATATTCAAATACTTTATATGCAGATTATATGAATCAAGGTTTATTTGAAATATCTGCATCTGAATATGCAAAAAATTATGTTGATATTATTGATATAAAAAGTGAAGAAGAATTATATTTTCGTGATGATGAAGATATTTTTTGTAAATTAAATGATTATAATAAAATGAAATTATAATTTACGTTTTATTATATATAATGATTTATACAATAAATATAAATATGGTTAGTGTATGTAAAGAATTATATAAAGTTGTTGGATTATTACCTAATACTTTTGAAATATATAAATTAAATAATGACATTCTTGATGCATTTAATTATGAAAATAAAAGAATAAATAAATTGCGAATATGGGAAAAAAATGGTTATAGATTTAATGCAAATGATATGCGTGGTCTTTAAAGTTTATATTTCACTTATACGATGTATGATACAAGAACTAAAAAATATTCATTAATTTTAACATATTCTGCGAATTATGATTATAATAAAAATATTGAAACTATTAAATCAAGAAAACCACAAATTAATAAAACAAAATATTTATATAATGATTATTTATTTAAAAAAATAAATAATTTTAATAACATAAATCCAACATATTTTTCAGAATCTATTTTACGGTATGGTAAGCCATATCCATTATATGATAAAAATGAATATATAAAATTATTTAAAAAATATAATGGATTAAAAATAAGTGAATCATTATTTAATTCATTAAAAAAATTATATAATTATAATGATATTCAAGATATAAATGAATATAGATTAGGAAGATTTCTTACAGAAGGCCCATTATTTATTTTTAATAAAAAAACTCAAAAAATTGGAATATTTAAATTTGGTGTAAATAAAAAAATTACAGCAGGTGATTATGTTGTTGCTGTTAATTTTTTAATAAATGATAAAAAATGTATAGAACATATTAAAAAAGAAAATGAATATAAAAAATATATGAAACAATTTTTTATTTATGAAAAAGAATTGAGATAAT